>Ga0315281_10001833_pt1 | contig 31575 bp, 37 predicted proteins | sample YL17G07_0_MG_FD_204540 | JGI IMG/M metagenome (GOLD analysis project Ga0315281, IMG submission 204540) | Sediment microbial communities from Yellowstone Lake, YNP, Wyoming, USA - YL17G07_0 | ecosystem: Environmental > Aquatic > Freshwater > Lake > Sediment | place: USA: Wyoming | collected...
GTTTTGCTTTGTTCATCCTGCGCCTCCAATCTCAATTTTCATGATCTTGCAATCGCTTCTTGCAGACTTTAATCACCGATGTGGGTGTTTGATTAGTTTTCTTCTCAAAGATTTCCGAAATCACAATAGCATCGTCATCAACCCGATAGATAATGCGCCAATTCAAGCCCCGATCTAGTATGTGCAACTCGTGACATCCCGCTCCGATAGAAGACATAGGCCGCGAATGTGGCCTAGACAACTTTTCTCCACGCTGGAGTTGCCGAAGTAGGAAGCCAGCCTCCAATCTACCTTTGCGTGAGAAAGGCGGCGTCTTTATCTCGCCATGCAACCAAACCAGCGGTTTATTTTTCATAGTTGGCCTTAAAAATAATATGTCATATATGACATATTGTCAAGGGCGCGTTCATTACAGCTAAACCGTCCTCCGATTCGACATTCAGCGAATTTGTTTCTCAAACTGCACTTCCGGGTACGCTACCGACGGCCCGTCAAGCAACGGCGCGGCCTCACCTTGCAAGTAATGTTCAAAGAAGGCAACGAGATAATCGGTTATGATTTGCATCCCGCGCACGCCGTTGAGGGGGCCTTTGAGTTTGAGCGCTGGCGCGAGCGGCGTGAGCAAGGGGAGCATGGTGAAGTCGTAGTGCTTCGTGCCGAGGATGGTCAACCGATAACTAGCATTAGCCAAATGCGCGCTGTAGAGCGTCTCCAACTTGGCTTGATTCTTGGCCGAGGCCCAGACCTCGCTCCGCATGAAAAGAAATGGTTGCGTGAGTCCCTGCGTGATCACCGTGTCCGGAACCGGCACGACCCACGCATCCATTCCCAAACCAGCCTTACAACGCGGGTCGGCATTGCACGCCAGCACGACCGCGCCGCCGCCTGTCGAATGTCCGAACAAGCCGATGCGCTCCAAATCCAATCGGCCCGCAAACCGCGTATCAATTTCACCGACATCGAGTCGGGCGAGCGTATCCATGACAAATTGCAAATCGGCGGCGTAGACGCCTTCGAGCGTTTCGCTTGCGCGCTGATACACGTCGGCGGGCGCGTCTTCGGGCAAAGCCGCCGGATTATTCAAGGCTACGCGACCATCGGAGAAAACGGTGACCATCGCGCCGTAAGTGTGATCTACCGCAACGGCAATGAAGCCGTGACTGGCGAGGGCTTCCATTTGATTGGTGTTGATGGTGCGGAAGCCGTTCCACCCGTGAGAGTAGATGACGATGGGGTAGCGCGTCACCGCGTCGGCGAGCGGCGCCTCGGGGTAAGAATTCGTCACGATGAGATTCGCGTGGTCGAGGATGAACGGCGGGAGGCGCAGGAATTTGGCAATCGCCGGGCCAGCCACGTCGAGACGGCTCATCCACGGGCTGGTTTTGGCGTTAGAAGCGGGGGTGGCCGGATACCAAATTTGAATCATCAACTCGCGCGGGGTATTGGGAGCGCTGGCGTAAATATCAATCCGCGAGGTGTCGGTGAGGTCGTAAGAGACCGTCCCAATTTGATATGGCCCGCCGGGCACGGGCAGGCGTGGCACGGGGAACAGAATCGGCGGGGCGGCGCAGAGGAGCAACACGGCCAGTTGCAGAATCATCCCGCCCAGCAGGCGCCAGGCGCGGCGCGGCTGATCTGCGAGCGGGCGCGAGCGGTTACGCAGGGCAAGCAAAAACAAAATGGCCGTGAGCACGTAGGCCGGAACCATCTGCCACCGGTAATGCTCGACTATCAGGTGCGTGAGCGTGAAGATCACAGCGGCCAACGACGCGCCGAGCGCCGCCCGCCGCCGATAGCGCGGCGGCCACAAGGGCGCAGTCAAGGCGAGGGTAAGGCCAAGTAGAATTAGAATCTCAAAGAGTCGCATTTCACTTCTCCATAGCGCTCCGACGCAATCGCCAGATTATCCCCACCGGATAACCCGCCATCTTCGCCACATCCCCTACCACGCGAATGACGGGGACAAGCAACAACACTTTCAACTGGTCAAGCAGAGCCAGTCTTTTCAACTTCGGCCACACGCGGCGCAGAGGCAAGCGAATGTAGGCCAGCCCGGCGAGTGCGCCCACAAGCCACAACCAGCCGCTCACGGTGAGAGCCGCATAAATTCCCAGTGGCGCGGCGACGAGATAAGTGAAGTAGCGCAAAGCGTGAAGCCGCGGAAAAAGATTGGCCTTGCCATCGCCGCGCGCATAGTGGTAATACTGCCGGGCAAAAGCGCGCAGACTTCCGCGCGGGCGAAAGTGAACGACGGCGTCAGGCACAAAGACAAACGGGCCGTACTTCGCGCGCATCTTCAAGTCGAAGACAACATCTTCGGAGAAATCCAACCATTCGGGATAGCCGCCGACCACTGCCCACGCTTCCTTGCGAAATGCCACGCTCCGGCTGGAGGGCAAGTAAGTGCGCGGGTTCACCTCCCGCGCCTCGGGCAGAACCGTCGCGCCCATGGCCATCTCGAACACATTCGCCGGGTCGGATTGGAAGAATCCAGCAACGGCCCACGGCCCCCTCACCCCGTCCCTCTCCCCCGTCTTCGACGGGGGAGAGGGAGTGAGGGTGAGAGGGGCAACTAATCTCTCCAGCCATTCCCGCTCACACCTCACCCCCGCATCCGTCACGGCAATTATCTCGCCGCGCGCCGCGCGAATCGCCGCATTGCGTCCCTGCGAGATGTTCGCCCCCGGCACACTAATCACTTTCAGCGGCAACCTGCCCTCATACTCTCGAAGCACTGCCAGCGTGTTATCGCGTGAGCCGCCGTCGGCGATCAACACCTCGTCGGGCAGGCGCGATTGCGCCACGAGCGAATCCAACACCGCGCGGATGGACTCGCCTTCATTCAAGACGGTCAGGATGAGGGAGACTTGCATCGGGCGAGATTATAAAGGCGGTAATGGGTAATGGGTAATTGAGGTTTTCAGTTTGGGGTTTGGGGTTTTCTCTACTATCATAGCCGCTACTAGAGATTTGGAGTTTGAGATTTGGAATTGGAAATTTTAATCACCGCCCTCACCCACGCCGCTGAAGGCATTGGCCGCCACGCCGGCCGCGCCATCTTCGTGCCTTTCGCGCTCCCCGGCGAAACCGTGCGGGTCGAAATCGTCGAAGAGAAAAAAAACTTCGCCCGCGCGCGATTGATTGAAATCCTCACCCCCGCGCCTGACCGCATCGCCCCGCGTTGCCCGCATCACTTCGCCCCTCCTCAGTCGGGGAATTTGCCGACAGGGTCTGGGGTGGGGGTTCGCTGGGCTTGCGGCGGCTGTCACCTCCAACACCTCGCCTACCCCGCCCAACTCGCTTTCAAACAGCAAGCCGTTGTCGAACAACTTACCCGCGTCGGCGGCTTCGGCAACCCTCCCGTGCGCGCTACTCTGCCCGCGCCGAGTCCCTTCAACTACCGCAATCACGTCCAGTTCTCCCTCACTCGCGAGGGCCGCCTGGGTTTTCGCTCGGCGCACTCGCACGCCATCATTCCCATTGCCGAATGTCATCAACTCCAACCCGCGCTCGGCGAACTCTTCCCGCGCATCACCATTGACCCCCTCGCCGCGCCGCAGATTGAGCGCGTGACTTTGCGCGCCAGTGACGACGACGCCCTCGTCATTCTGGAAACCGAAGGGGAAGCGCCGGAAATGGAACTGGACTTGCCGGTCTCGGCGACCCTCCTCCGCTCCGACGGGTCCACGCTCACCCTCGCGGGCGCCGACTCTCTCGTCGAAACCGCGCGGGACCGTGCCTTCCAAATCTCCGCCGGGTCGTTCTTTCAAATCAACACCGCACTGGCCGAGCAAATGATCGAACTCGTCCTTAACGGCCTCGCCCTCACTGGCGGCGAAACCGTCCTCGACCTCTACTGCGGCGTAGGCTTCTTCACCGCCTTCATCGCGCCGCTCGCCAAAAAAGTAATCGGCATTGAAGCCTACGCGCCCGCCGTAACCGACGCGGTGGTGAACCTGGATGAATTTGACAACGTGGATATTTACGAAGCCCCGGCGGAAGACGTGCTCCCCGCACTGGAGGCCGCGCCCGACGCGATTCTCCTCGACCCGCCCCGCGCGGGTTGCGCCCCCGCCGTGCTGGCCGCCCTCAACCGGCTCGCCGCGGCCCGGCTTGTCTACGTTTCCTGCGACCCCGCCACCTTCGCCCGCGACGCCCAACGTCTCGTTGCTGGGGGTTACGCCCTCGCCTGGGTGCAACCTCTCGATATGTTCCCGCAGACGTATCACATCGAGTGCGTGGCTCTCTTCACTCGCCAATCCCCAATTCCCACTTGACCATCCTCCCCCTCACCTATACAATCTCGCCACGTTTGATATTTAATATTTGGTGTCTGGAATTTTTCTCGTGGCAATCAACACTGGCCCCATCCTCATCGTCGAAGACATTGCCTCCGTCCGCGAACTCATTGAGTTGCAACTCAAACTGCGCGGTTACAACACGCGCTCGGCCAAAGACGGGCAAGACGCGCTCGACCGCATTGCCGAGGAAAGGCCCGCCGTCATCCTCACCGACATCCTTATGCCGCGCATGGATGGCTTCGCCCTCGCCCACAAAGTCCGCACCAACCCGCAGACGGCCAGCATCCCCATCATCTTCCTCTCCGCTACCTACGTCTCCGCCGAGGATGAGAAATTCGCGCTCGGCCTCGGGGCCATGCGCTTCCTCCCCAAACCCATCAACACCGACGAACTCCTCATCACCATTGCCGACGCGCTGACCGGGCAAGCCCACGCGCAGCCGCCCATGTCTGAAAAAGATTTCTACACCGGCCACCGCCAGCGCCTCCAAACCAAACTGCGCCAGAAGTCCCAGCAAGTGGCGCGCAACAAAGAGCAACTCGCCACCCTGCCCGAAGACCAGCGCGAGACCTACGCCCGCCTCCTCGCCGAAGCGCAAGAGCAATACGACGAACTCCAACGCGAGTTGTCGGTGCTGGTCAAAGTCTTGCAACAACTCAATCAGGACCCGGCCAAAGCCGAAGCCAGCGCCGCCGGAGCCGTTCCCGCCGGAACCACCCGGCCCGCAGAAAAGAATGAGTCCCCGAAAGATGCGGCCCCGCCTCCCTCGCCGGACGTTCCTAAAAATTAGCGCGGCCCTCGGGGTCGCCGCTTATCTCCAACCTGCGCGCGGCCTCCGGCTTGCGTCCACCCTCCCCCTCCCCTTCCCGCATCAGCGCTTCCCCAACGCCGAAGCCCTCCTCACGCATCGCCTCGACTTCGACCTGCTCCTCGTCCCCGCCTACCTCGCCGCCGAATTGATTCAACGCGGCGCGCTCCAAACTGTTCCCGGCGTGCCTGGTCGCGCCCACGACCCCGACGGCGCGTACACCATTCCTTACCTCACCACCCTCTCGACCATCCTTTACCGCCACATACCGCCCGCCGACCTGTGGCACTCCAACACCCTCTGGCCTGCCTCCCCGCGTCTCGTCATCGGCCTCGCGCTCTTGCGGCGCGGCTACTCGCCCAACGACTCGCACCCCGGCCACCTCGCGCAAATTGAAAAAGATTTGCTGGACGCGCGCCTGCGCATTGTGCCTGACCCCGAGGCGGGGCTACGCTCGGCTCTCGGCGATTTTGCCGTGACCCTTTCCCCCGCCCATAGCTCCCCTCCCCGGTCGCGCCTCGCGGAGCGAGCGACGCGGGAGGGGCTGGGGGTGGGGGTTGCCTTCCCCCCCAAGGGCGCAATCGCCGTCGAACACGATTGGATTATTCCTCTCAGTTCCCTCGCCCCCGAGGCCGCCCTCTCGTTCATCTCCAACCTCCAACGTCCAACGCCCAATTTCCAACGTCCACTCTTTACCCTCACGCCCCTCTCAGCCTCCACCCGCGCCTACCACGCCTACATTTGGAAACGAGTAGCCTAGGGTCACAGTAACCGGTTTCAGGAGAAAAGATATGAAACACATCGAAGGCAAATTCACCGGCGCGGGTAATCTCGAACTCTACTATCAGGCGTGGCAGGCCGACTCCGCGCCCAAAGCCGTCATCGCCCTCGTGCATGGTTTCGGCGAACATGGCGGGCGCTATCGCTATCTCGTGAATAACCTCGTCCCGCGCGACTTCACCATTTACTCGTTCGATTTGCGCGGGCATGGCCGCTCCCCTGGCCAACGCGGCTACGTCAACGCGTGGACTGAATACCGCGACGATGTCCGCGCCTTTCTCAAACTGGTGCAGACACAGGAACCCGGTAAAACTCTTTTCCTCTATGGCCAGAGCCTCGGCGGACTCATGGCGCTGGAGTATGGGCTTCACTATACCGATGGGTTGAAGGGCGTCATCGTCTCTGCGCCTCTGCTCGCGCAAGCGGGCATCTCGCCGCTCCTCGTCACCCTCAGCCGCATCCTCTCGCGCATCATGCCGACCTTCTCGCTTGACACCAAACTTGACGCTTCCACCATCTCGCGCGACCCCGCCGAAGCCAATGCATACAAAACCGACCCCCTCGTGCATAGCCTCGGCACCGCGCGGCTCGGAACTGAATTAAACGCGGCCATGGCGTGGACGCACGCCCACGCCGCCGAGTGGAAACTGCCCTTGCTCATTGTGCATGGCGACGGCGACCGCCTCGTGCCCATCACCGGCAGTCAGCAATTCTTTGACCACGTCACCGCGCCCGACAAAACCTACATCACTTATCCGGGCGGCTACCACGAGTCGCACAACGACACCCACCGCGAGCAGGTGTTTGACGATTTTGCCCAATGGATCGAGAAGCACCTCTAAATTCCCGGCCTCCATGCCAGCCTTCCTTTCCACCGCCGCCGCCATCGCCCGCGAGGCCGGGGCGATTCTCCGCGAGGGCTATGCCCGCGAGAAAAACGTGGTCCACAAGGGGGCGATAGATTTAGTCACCGAATACGACCATCGCTCCGAAGCGCTCATCGTCGCCCGCTTGCGGGAGGCCTTCCCCGCCCACGCCATCGTCGCCGAGGAAACCGCCGGGGCGCGCGGTTCGTCGCCCCCAGCCGAATACGAATGGCTGGTAGATCCGCTGGATGGCACGACGAATTTCGCGCATGGGTTTCCGGTGTTCGCGGTTTCGCTGGCTCTCGCGCAGAAACCGGGGATCTTAATCGCCGGAGTCGTCTACGACCCTCTGCGCGACGAACTCTACGCCGCCGAGGCCGGGCGCGGCGCAACCCTTAACGGCCAGCCCATTCACGTCTCTACTGAAACCGAGTTGAGTCACGCGCTCCTCGCCACCGGCTTCCCATACGATGTTCGCACGAACCCGCACAACAACTTCGAGCAGTTCCGTCAATTTCAATTGCGTTCGCAAACGGTGCGCCGCGCCGGGGCCGCCGCGCTCGATTGCGCCTGGGTGGCCGCCGGGCGGTTGGAAGGTTATTGGGAATTTCGCGTCAAGCCCTGGGACGTAGGCGCGGGGGCGCTCCTCGTCCGCGAGGCCGGGGGGCGCGTCACCACCGCCGGGGGCGAGGCAAACTTCCTTGGGCGCGAGTCCATTGTCGTCTCCAATCAACATATCCACGACCAAATGCTCAGGGTCTTGCGTGAGGGTGACACCGCGCCTTTGCCCGGAGAAGCTTGAACCGGCGTTGGGTCATTAGAGTTTTTGATTTTTCAGCCAGCCACCTGCAACCGGTAGCCTTTTGACTCTCCCGCCCTCTCGGAGTATCCTACAGTCCGTTACACCTCGATTCAAAGGAGATTACACACATGGCTACGACAAAATGGGAATACGCCATCCTCACCCGCCTGAGCGGCGGCCTCGACACCAAGTGGTACGTCAACCGGGTGTTCCACCATCGCGACACCGATATGCCCGAGGAAATCACCTCGCCTGAATGCAAGAAATACAATGCCGCTTTCGACAAATTGCATACGGCCAGGAAGTTCCCCATCCTGCCGGCGGTGCTCAACCTCATGGGCGCCGATGGCTGGGAACTGCTGGACGACATGAACACCGGCATGACCGGCGGCGAGGGGTTGGTCTTCAAGCGCCCGGTTACTGGCCGAGCGGTGGCCAAGCCCAAAGGCAAGAAGAAGCGCTAGCCGGACGGCAACTCCCAACTTCCAAAATCAAACTTCCAGGAAATCACACGGTAACGCACACCCTGGAGCCGTCGGCGCGTCTGCCCGACGGCTTTTTTTGAGGTTTGGAATTTGAAATTTGGGGTTTGGGATTTTCCCCCTAAAGCGATTATCATTACTCCATGCTTCCCAAACACACGACGCGCATCACCCGCCGCATGGGTTGGCTGGTCTTCAACCTCCGCTGGACGGTGTTGGCGGCGGCGGCGGTGCTGGCCATTGTCAATACGGAACCGGGCGGCCCGCTCGCGCTCGTCATCACGCTCGTCGGCCTCGCTACCGTCTATAATATCGGGCTCACCCTGCTGGAATTTTTCGAGTACCAGGAACGGTGGATTCCCTGGGTCACGGTGGTGGTGGACTCGTTGATTGGCCTCGCCCTCTTCTGGGCCACCGATGACATCACCGGCCCGCTCATCTGGATTGGTTTGCTCCCAGCCATGACCATCGCTCTGCGACGGGGCTGGCTGGCCGCGCTCATCACCATCGCGCTGTTCAATCTCGCGCAGGCGGGCCTCGTCTACTTCATCCATCCCGACAATCTCGCCAGCCTCATCCCCCTCGGGCTGACTGCCGCCGCCCTGTGGCCGCTCGCCGTCGGCGCCTCCGAAGTCGCCCAGCGCTTGCGCAACTTCATCACCGCCGCCATCCAAAAAGAAAAACTGGCCGAGATGCAAGTGGTGGACGCGCTCCGCTCGCACGCCCGCGCCATCTACGAAATGTCTTCCATGGTTTCCGCCGCGCTCGACTACAACAAAGTCCTCGATGCCGCGCTCAACTTCGGCGCGATGGGCGCGGGCGGCAGCCAAGAAACGTACTCCAACATGGTCAGCGCCGTCCTCACGTTTCAGGAGGACCAACTGCACGTCACCTCCGCCTGGCGCCTCCCGCCCGCCGACGAGAAAGTGCTCTGCCCGGCTCGCGAGGGCGTCCTCGCCGAGGCCATTCGCACCGGCGACGCCAAAGTCATCCTCACCCCCGGGCAAGATCCGGAACTCAAGCAATTTATCGCCTTCGGACAATGCAAGGCCGTCATGGTCTTCCCGCTGCGCGTGCGGTTCGACACCTATGGCGTGGTGCTCTACGGCAACCAACGCGCCGATTTTTTCAACGAGGATGTGCGCGCCTTCCTTACCGCCGTCGTCAATCAAGCCATCATTGCTTTGCAAAACGCCCAGTTGTACCACAAACTGCGCGAGGAAAAAGAGCGGCTGGTGGAAGTGCAGGAGGAAGCGCAGAAAAAACTGGCCCGCGACCTGCACGATGGCCCCACTCAAAACATCGCCGCCCTCGCCATGCGCGCCAACTTCACGCGCCGCCTGATGGAGCGCGATGTCAAGCAAGCCGCCGAAGAACTCTTAAAGATGGAAGACCTGGCCCGCAAAACCACCAAAGAAATCCGCCATATGCTCTTTACCCTGCGCCCGCTCGTCCTCGAGAGTCAAGGCCTCACCGCCGCGCTCCAGCAACTCGCCGAGAAGATGCGCGAGACGCACAACCAGAATGTCATCGTCGAGGCGGAAGCAGGCATAGACGAGCGTCTCGAAAAGAACCAACAGGGCGTGCTCTTCTACCTCACCGAAGAAGCCGTGGGCAACGCCCGCAAACACGCGCAGGCCCAGCACGTCTGGGTGCGGCTCAAGACGCAACGCGACGTGCTCATCCTTGAAATTCAGGACGACGGCGTGGGCTTCAACGTGGGCGCGGTGAACACCAACTACGAAAAGCGCGGCAGTCTCGGCATGGTCAATATGCGCGAGCGCGCCGAAATCCTCGACGGCGCGGTGAAGATTGATTCGCAAGAAGGCAAGGGCACGCGCATCAGCGTTCTCGTCCCGCTCACGCCCGCCGCCGTTCAGCAAGTGCGCGGCTAATCATGATCGCGTGGCCCGCGCGCGCGCGACTCCTCACCCTCTTCACTTACCTCTTCGGCTTCACCTTCTTTTTTTGGATTGGCATTGAAGACGCGACCCTTGCCCCGGTGACGGCTCTCGGCGCGTCTTTACCTCTCCTATTGCTGGCCCATTTTTTGATGCGCCGTTTCGGCGATGCGCCTCTCCCCCCCCGCAAGGGACTCGCGCTCCTCATTGCTGGCGGCCTTTTGGCGGGCTGCGCCGCCCCGCTCACCATCGGCGTCCTCATGGCCCTCAAGGTTTCCCTGCACTCCCACACGTATCCCGACTATCCCCCGGAGGCCGTGCTCTCCATCATGGCGCGCACGCCCGTGTGGGCTTTGGCCGGGTTGCTCCTCGGCAGTGCGCTGGCCCTCGTGGCTTACGCGCGGCGACAACCCAACGTTACACATTCGTAGAGCAAGTTGGCAACTTGCCCAACTTACCATGCCCGAATTCATCGTCGCCGAGCCCGCGCGGGCGCGGGGCGTCCACTTGCCATTCACTGAGTACCTCAAGGCCGGAGTCCCCATCACCCTCGTCACGCTCACGCTGAGGGTGGTGTGGCTCAGTCTCATCCCGTGACTCGCCTCGGACGTGAATCCGTGTAAAATTAGGCTCACACGGATTCAGGTAAAGGTGATGCCATGCCCGCCAAACCCAAAATCAAACGCGCCGCGCGCCCAAAGCGCAAACCCAAATACGAATGGGATTCCACGAAGGTGAAAGCCTTGCGCGAACATCTGGGCCTGACCCAAACCGAGTTCGCCGAGGAATTAGGCACACTCCAACAGACGGTGAGCGAGTGGGAGTGCGGCAATCACTATCCCAAAGGCTCGTCGGTTAAAGTGCTAACCCTCGTCGCTGAGAAAGCGGAGTTCAAGTACGGTGAATCGAAAACTGCCTCTTGACAGCCAACAGGAATTCATGTAATCTATCGGCAATTGGAGGGCGAGGCCCTCCAAAAAATTATCGGCGTTACATGAATTCATGTGGAGGAGGCCGCAATGGGCACTTACGGGCTGGAAGGCGTTGTGCTGGCGTGGAAAACGGAGAAATTGACGACCGAGCAAGCGGTGGGGCAGATGCTCCAGATTCTGCAAGAGTTGGAGAAGCGCGTAGCGACGCTGGAGCGGGCAGTGAGTTGGCCCAAAACAGCAACGCCGACCGCCGAGCCTCCGCCAACCGCACCAGCTTCTCAGAACACTGCGGTTGAGTCAGTCGCCGCTGTCGCCCAATCGGCAACCGAGATTCAGCCAAGCGTCCCGGAAGACGCAGTTCCCGTATCTCAACCGGCTACGGTAACTCAGCCAAGCACGGCTACAGAACAAGTTGCGCCTGCTCCCACGCGGCGGCGCAACAGCGCGGGGCAGGGATGACTAGCGTATAATCAATATTATGGCCTACAAGCTTATTCATGCCGATTGCATGAAATGGTTGGCGGAGTGTCCGCCCAACTCGTTTCATGCTTGCATCACCGATCCGCCCTATGGGTTAATCGAATATCAGACCGACAATCTAGCCAAGCGACGGAACGGGCGCGGAGGGGTGTGGCGTATTCCACCTTCATTTGATGGAAGCCAGCGGCAACCTTTGCCACGCTTCACTGTTCTAAGCGAAAGTGATCTCAAGAATTTGTCCGGCTTCTTTTTTGAGTGGGCGCGGTTGCTACGCCCGGTGCTTGTGCCCGGCGCTCACGTTTTTATTGCCAGCAATCCGCTGGTTTCGCATCTCGTCTGGTCGAGCCTAACCGAAGCCGGTTTAGAAAAGCGCGGCGAGATTATTCGACTTGTGCGAACTTTCCGAGGCGGTGACCGGCCTAAAGGCGCCGAGGCCGAGTTTAGTGAAGTCAGCGCGATGCCGCGTTCGGCTTTTGAACCCTGGGGGTTATTTCGCAAACCGTTTGAGGGAACGCTGGCCGAGAACTTACGGCAATGGGGAACAGGCGGATTAAGACGGCCTAATGCCGACATTCCGTTTACAGACGTCATCCCTAGCGGACGCACACCGCAGAATGAGCGGACCATCGCGCCGCACCCCAGTCTCAAGCCGCAAAAGTTCCTTCGCCAACTCACGTGGGCCGCGCTTCCTTTAAATACCGGCTCAATCCTCGACCCATTTGCAGGAAGTGGCTCGACCCTCGCCGCGGCGGAGGCGCTCAATTATGAGAGTGTCGGCATTGAAATAGATGCGGAGTATTACGCGCTAGCGAAGAAAGTTGTCCCCAAACTCGCCGCATTCTCTAATCGCATCTCCTCATGCTCAAAAGAACCTTTTCGTGATACAGGTAGAAACCCCTATGCTTGCAATTGATAGTCAAACTAATTTGGATTTTACAGGCGCGAAAGGGAATTACGTTTCGCACCAGATGCACTCCTATTCTGCGAAGTTCCCCCCCCAACTGCCACGCTGGGCCATGGAAGAATTTACGCAAAAGGGCGATAAGGTTTTTGACCCCTTCGCGGGTTCCGGCACGACATTGGTTGAAGCGCGGATATTAGGTCGGAATAGTTATGGAACTGAGATTGACCCTCTCAGTCGCTTGATTGCGCGAGTCAAAAGCAACCCGATTGACCCATTGCTTCTTTACAGTGAAACAGAAGAAATTGCGCTGGGTGTTTCGCACTGGTTCTCTAAATTACGCGCCGCGCGAACTAAAGGGAAAGGGCTCGCCGCCCTCCAATTAGACATTGCCCTGCCCGATTTCCCCAACCGGGATTATTGGTATTATCCCGAAACTTTAGAAGAACTTACCCTGCTTCTCGATGTAATAAAGCAGTCGAGAACTCCTATTGTTCGAGATTTCCTCTACCTTGTGTTCTCCAGCATCATCTACACCAAGGGCAAAGGCTCAATGGCGAATGTCATGGACTTGGCTCATTCGCGCCCACATCGCGTGATGAAAGACGCGCCGCCGGATGTGGAGAAGGCTTTCTTAGCCAGACTGAAGCGTTTACGCAAGATGATGGAGGGATTGTGGGGCGAGGCCGACCATACCGTGGAAAGCAAAATCGTCGGCAATGATGCCCGGAATGTGCCGGCGTTGGCAGATAACAGCATAGATTTGGTGTTCAATTCGCCGCCCTACGTCAACGCGATTGATTACCAGCGTGGGCACAAGTTCAGCGTATTTTGGCTCACCGAGGCGCTACAAACAACACCGGAAGAATATCTCGGCTTAGCCAATGCCTATGTCGGCAGTGATCACATTGCCAAAGCCGAATGCGCTGAAAAAATTAGTCACCTCTTTGGCATTGAAACCATTGATGCATCTGTTCGGCAACTCGCCAGCGCCAATCAGCTAAAACTGGCTGGCATTGTTCATGCCTACTTCGATAATATGCGCCTATGTATGCGGGAGATGTTGCGCGTGGCGAAACCGGGGCGGCCCGTGATTATCGTTGTGGGGTCGTCAAATATTAAAGGCGTTGCGATAGATACCCCAACGGCGATTGGGGAACTGGCTAAGAGCATTCAATATAAAACGGCGGCGTTCCGGTGCGTTCAGATTTTGGAGCGGAAGTTGGATAGAGACAAACGGCAACTGCCAGTGACGCGGGGAATCTTCGGGGATGGGATGAAAACCGAGCACGCTGTCGTGCTGGAAAAAATCAGCCGTTGAACTGTTGAGTTATCAATCGCCGCAAAGCTTCAAGGCGGGTTACGCCAAGTCTGGCCGCTAGTTTCAAGAGATATTCATTCTCGACTTCAGTCAAGTTGATGAGCAGATTATTAGCGCCCTTCTCTGGGTGAGCCAAGTAGCAGTTGTCACAGGTTGGGAGGGTGCATTTCTTGCAAATCCCACGTTTGAAGACGTTGCAATTGGAACAGGTGGCCTGATAGTTCTCAATCGAGTTTGGGCCGTTGCGAATTACAGGAACCTTGTGGTCAATTTGCGGGTTGTTTGCTCCGTCATGCAAATCTTCTCCGCACAACTGGCAAGTAAAGTGGTCGCGCTCTAGCACAAAAACTTTATCCGCTTTGGAGATGCCGAGACGCTTTATGCCTCCCCTCCGGGTATGGCTTCGCAAACGATAAGCTGGCCTTCTTTTCCCTTCCGTATTCTCTAGCCAACCTGTCTCGATATCCCAACCTTCTTCATCGTGCAATTCTCGAATACGGCGGTCATAGTAGGACTGTTTCACTGCCGCCAAAATTTCTTCGCCCAAAATCCATTGGCCATCCCACAACATCGTTAGGATGGTTAGCTTGGCCTCGCCATATTCATCTTCCGGGGGAAGGTCATAGGGTGTCAATTTTCACCTCGCACTACCCCTGATTATGGCATACCTCCCCGCCTCCCCCAAACAGTAACCGTCCTATAATAGGAGCGATGGTTGCCTCCGCTTCGCTTCTCGACCGCTTCGCCGCTGGCCTCGCTCCAATCGAGACGGACACACTCGCCCTCGTCCGCGACTATCTCGCATGGCAGACCAACCGCCAGGCCACGGAGTTCACACCGGACAAGAACGACGACGTTGACCTCCGCACCTATCTGCTCGAACTACGCCTCGGCGGGAGGCGGCGGGCCGAGCTCGAAACCGTCACCGCCGCGCTGAAACGCTTTTACAATTGGGCGCGCGAGGCCAAGTTAGTCGAGGCCAGCCCCTTCGCCGAATATAACTTTGACCGCCCGTTCCTCAGCCGCGATCAGATCCGGCGGCGGCAAGATGACCGCGCCGCCGACCCGCAAGAGCGCGAGATTAAACGCCTGCGCGCCCTCAACCGCCTCGCCGAACATCTCAACCGCTCCCACGATTTGCAGACCGCGCTCGACGCCACGCTCGAAACGCTCGTGGAGATCATGGGCTTGCAGACCGCGTGGATTTTTTTGTGGTCGGCCTCCGGCTTGACGCAATACACGCCCCACGCCATCGGCGCGCACGATCTGCGGCTGGCCGCGCATTGCGGCCTGCCCCCCGGCCTCACCGAAGACAACTTCTTTTACTTGTGCGACCCGCCCGATTGCCATTGCCAGGCCCTGCTCCGCAAAGGCCAACTGACGCGCGCCGTGAACGTGGTGGAATGCACCCGCTTGCAAGACTCCGCCGAAGCCGCCGGGGATAATCGGGGTTTGCTCTTTCACGCCACCGTGCCGCTGTTCATCGGCGACCAGCCCACCGGGATTCTCAACGTCGCCACCGACGAGTGGCAGTTCCTCAGCGCCGCCGATTTGCAATTGCTCTCGGCGGTGAGCGCGCAGGTGTCGGCGGCGATGGAGCGGGCGCGGCTCTTCGCGCAGAGCGCCGAACTCGGCGCCGTGGAGGAGCGCAACCGCCTCGCGCGCGAGATTCACGACACGCTCGCGCAAGGGTTGACGGCCATCACTTTGCAACTCGAAACCGCCGACGCCTTGCTCGAAAGAGAACCGGCGCCGCGCGCCCGCGAGGCCGTGCAACACGCGCTGGCCCTCGCCCGATTAAATCTCGAAGAGGCCCGCCGCTCGATGCTCGACTTGCGCGCCGCGCCGCTGGAGGGCCGCACGTTGGACGAGGCCCTCGCGGCTTTGGCGGACGACTGGGGCGCGCGCGGTCACTGGCAAGTGAAGTTCGAATCCGTCGGCGGGGAGCGGCCCCTGCCCTTGCGCGTGGAGGCCAGCCTGTACCGCATCGCGCAAGAGGCCCTGAACAACGTCATTCGCCACGCTCAGGCCCGCACGCTCAAGATAGAGTTGGGGATTGTCCCCACGCAAGTGCGCCTCATCATCGCCGACGACGGGCGGGGCTTCGATCCCGCCGCAATGCCGCAAGGCCGCTTCGGGCTGGTGGGGCTGAACGAGCGCGTCCATCTGTTAGGCGGGACGTTGAAGTTGGAGAGTAACCCGGGGGCCGGGACGCGCGTCGAGGTCACGATTCCGTTGGAGCGCAAAATGTGAGCCAGCGCCGCCCGAGGTCCGAGTCGCCATGTCCCCTCCCATTCGCATCCTGCTTGCCGACGACCATCCCATTGTGCGCGACGGCCTGGCCGCCATCCTCGGCACTCAGCCGGATTTTGCCGTGGTTGGGCAAGCCAGCACGGGCGCGGAGGCCGTGAGTCTCGCCGCGCAACTCCACCCGGCGGTAATTTTGCTCGACCTTGAAATGCCGGGCATGGACGGGGTGGAGGCTTTGCGCCGGATTCGCGCGCTAAAGTCCGACGCGCAGATCATCGTCTTCACCGCCTTCGACAGCGACGAGCGCATCGTGGGCGCGGTGCAGGCCGGGGCCAAAGGTTATCTGCTCAAGGGCGCGCCGCGCGACGAGTTGTTCAAAGCCATCCGCGTGGTGAGCGAGGGCGGGTCACTGCTCCAGCCGGTCGTGGCGTCGAAACTCATGCAACACATCAGCCATCAGAATCAAAACACGCCCTGGGAAGAGCCGCTCACCGGGCGCGAGATGGACGTTCTGCAATTATTGGCGCAAGGGCGGAGCAATAAAGAAATCGGCGCATCGCTCGTCATCAGCGAGCGCACGGTAAAATTCCACGTCAGTTCCATCCTCGGCAAGTTGGCCGCCAGCAACCGCACCGAGGCCGTGACGATTGCGGCGCAAAGAGGGTTAGTCAAACTCACGGGGTGACAAAAAAGAAACGGGCGTCACTCGCCGACGGATTCTAAAATTCGTCTTCCTCGTCCATTGGCGTTATCTCTTGGGCCACCAGCTCTTTCCAAGCCGCCCGCGCTTCCAAACCCGCCTCCATTTTTTGCAAACGCTCAGCCACTAACCCGGCTTCTTGTTTGAGTTCGGGGAAGACCAACAAGAGCATCGCCAGGTCGCGCCAATCCGTCCCAGACTTAGGGTGCCCGCGCCGTTGCTGATAAGCCACGACTTTGCTGGCAATTAAATCGGCCGGGGCGATGACCAGCACGTCGGCGATGCGTTGAGTCGCGGGCAAGGCGGCCACCGGCCGCACGTCCACGAGATGACGATTGCCGGTCTTCTGCATTTGATACAACCGATATCCGCGCCCCTCGCCGACCTCCCGGACGCGCATGGCAATGTGAAACTCGTGGCTCAAATAAACGAGGAGTTCTTCGGCCAACTCAGCGGCGCGGGGCGAGAGCAAGTCAATGTCTTGCGTCATGCGCGGCTCGCCCACGTAGGCATTGACCGCCTGCGCCCCAAAGACTGCGACATCTTCCCGCCCGCGCAAAAATTCCAACACTTTGGCCTGGAGTGTGGCGAGCGGCAAAGTCTCATGCATGACGAACTCCTGAAAAGTGAGCGTGTCGGCGGTGAACATAGGCGCAAGTCTATCTCCCTCAATGACTTTGTCAAGCGGTATGCTGGCCCCGTTCTTTAGTACAGGTCACGAACCCGCCCGTCGCCCGATGCGGCGGGTTTTTATTTGTGGTGGAATAGGCTAGCGATTATGAAGCGCCGCCCCGCAAAGGTCCTGGCGACATTGCGGGGCGGCGCACTGAAGAACTTAGCACCACGAACCTACGGAGACTTCCCATGCGTGAAACATCTGTTCGCAAACTGCTCATTCTCTTCTGTTCACTGTTTACTCTTCTTGCTCTCCCCTCTCCAGCCTTCGCGCACGGCGGCGGCGACCACGAAGCCTCCGTCATCGCCGGGCCGCTCTCGTGGGGCTTCCTCACTTTCGGCGTCATCGTCATTAGCGCGGTGTTCTTCGTCCTCCTCTCCAGCCCGCGCCAGCGCAAAGTGACCAAGACCGACTTTGAACAGCTCACCGGCTTCGGCGGCTACCTCGCCAAGATCCGCCTCTTCAGCCGCAACGCGCGCCTGTATATGGTTCACGTTGTCGGGATGGATATGATTTACGGGACGTGGCTGGTGATGTTCAACCTATATCTGCTGGCGGCAGGTTTCGACGTGGCCTTCGTGGGGTTGCGCCTCCTGCTCGGGTCCATCACCTCGGCGATTTTCTCGATCCCCGCCGGACTCATCTCCGACCGCATCGGGCGCAAACTCTCGTTTATCCTCGGTGACGGTGTGGGGGCGGCGATGTCACTCATCGCCATCTCGACGAAAGACCCCGCGCTTCTGCTGGTCACGGCGGTTATCGGCGGGGCATTGGGCGCTTTGCACGGCGTGGCCGAACCGGCGTTCATGGCCGAGAACTCGGAGAACTACGAGCGCGTTCACTTGTTCAGCGTCTCCGACGGCACGCGCACGGCGGCGGCCATGATTGGCTCGGCGCTGGCGGGTCTCGTGCCGTTCCTCTTCATGGGCGCCGACGCCGCGAGCAAAATTGGTCTGTATCGCGCCGTGGCGTACATCGGCATCGGCGGGTGGTTTGCCTCGCTCATCCCGGCCATCCTGTTGCAACAAACCACTTCGCCTCAACGCACTCAACCCGAAACGCGAAACCCGAAACTTTTACGTCAACTCTTCGGCAACATTAAACACCCCGCTCTCATCTGGCGGTTGACTCTCCCGGAAATCTGCATCGCCCTCGGCGCGGGGTTTGCTCTGCCGCTGATGAACGTGTTCTTCAAGAAAAATCTCGGCAGTCCCGAAGTGGAAATCGGCGCGACGTTTGCGGCAGGCGAGGCGTTCCTCGTCGTCGGCTCGTTCCTCGCGCCTCTGTTGGCGGCGCGCGTGGGCAAGGTCAAGTCCATCGCCTTCACACGGCTCGCGTCCATCCCGTTCATCCTCCTCATCGCTTTCTCGCCGGATGTCGGCGCGGCGTTCGGGTCCGTGCTGACGATTGCGGGTCTGGCCTACGTGGCCCGCACGGCTTTGATGAATATGAGCGGCCCGATCCGCTCGGCGTTTGGGATGGAGATTCTCGACCCCGCCGAGCGCGGCACACAGGTGGGGATTCAGCAGGCGCTATCGGCGGCGCTCACGGGCGCGGCGAGTTTCTTCGGGGCGCGGTTGATGAGCGCGGGCGATTTCCACACGTCGTTCTTCATCATGGCGGGGTGCTATCTGCTGGCGACGGTGTTGTTTTGGAATTTCTTCGCGGGACGCGAAAAGCAATTGGCTCCCGTGGCCGAGGCGGTGGCGGGGGATTGACCTCACCCCCAACCCCTCTCCTGAACGCAAAAACCAGCGTTCAGGAGAGGGGAGAAAAATCAACTAGACGCTTTTCTCCCCCTCTCCCGACGACGCTTTGGCTCTTTGTCGTCGGGAGAGGGGGACGGGGGGTGAGGGCCCCTGTACTAAAGGACAGGTCACAAGCCTGCCCTTTCTTCTTGTTGAAATCTGAACTGCCGCCCGATAACGTGAGTTGATTTCTCTGCTATGCTAAAGACACATTCCAACTCGACGAAAGGACGCATCGCATGACTTCTCACAAAACGGCTCTCATCACCGGTGCCTCGCGCGGATTGGGTTTGGCGTTGGCGCGTGAACTCGCCCGCCGGGGCTGGCAGTTGATTCTCGACGCGCGCACCGCTCCGGCCCTCGAAGCCGCTCGCGTCGAACTGGCGCGGTTCACCAACGTCATCGCCATCGCCGGCGATGTGCAAAAGAAAGCGCATCAGAGCGCCTTGGCCAGCGCCGCGCAAGGTGCGGGCGGCCTCGATGCTTTGGTGAACAACGCGAGCATCCTCGGCCCCAGCCCTCAACCGCCTTTGCTCGATTACCTGCTCGACGTGTTAGAGCAGGTCTATCGCGTCAATGTGATTGCGCCGCTCGCCATCCTCCAGGCCGTGCGGCCCGCGCTCAAACCCGGCGCGCGCATCGTCAACGTCACGAGTGACGCGGGCGTGCAGGCCTACGCGGGTTGGGGCGGTTACGGTTCGAGCAAAGCCGCGCTGGAGCAGATGTCCAATATCCTCGCGGCGGAAAATCCGGAGTGGCGCGTCTATTGGGTTGACCCCGGCGATATGCGCACACAGATGCATCAGGAGGCCTATCCCGGCGAGGACATCAGCGACCGGCCTTTGCCCGAAGAAAGCGTTCCCGGCTTTGTGACTCTGCTCGAAGGGTCTCTGCCCAGTGGCCGCTACTCGGCCCGCGAGATAGCGCCTGAGGCGGCTACGGCTTAATGGAGACCATCATGGACAACGCCATCAAGAAAACTGTTTTGCGTCTCTTCACCTATGGCCTATACGCCGTCACCGCCAGGCATGGCGACGATGTGAGCGCGATGACGGTCAATTGGATTGTGCAATCGTCGTTCGAGCCGCCCATGCTCGCGCTCGCAGTGGAAGCCGACAGCCATAGCCGCCAGGTCATCGAGGCCAGCGGCGCGTTTGCCGTGAACGTCTACGAGACCGGACAACGCGAACTCGCCGGGCAACTCGGCAAAACATCGGCCAAGCATCCCGAAAAATTTAACGGCCTCCCCACGCGGCTCTCGTCCGGCGGGATACCGGTCCTCGAAGCCGCGCTCGGTTGGGTCGAGTGCAAAGTCGTGGGTAGCATTCCGTCCGGCGACCACGTCGTCTTCGTCGTCGAAGTCGTGGACGCAGGCCTCAACCGCGAGGGCACGCCGCTCACGCTCAAAGAAACGGGTTTCAGGTATTTTGGATGAAAACGCTGACGTTGGACTCTAAAAAAATCGCCGCCCTGCCGCAGGCCGTCGCCGTCGGGCCGGATTTCGACGTGCTTCATTTTGAACTGCCGCCGGAACTCGAAGCCAGCGAACCGCCCGAAGCGCGCAGTCTCACGCGGGATACGGTGCGCTTGATGGTCTCGTACCGCTCGACCAATCGCGTCGCCCACGCGCAGTTCCGCGACCTCGCGGATTACCTGAACCCCGGCGATGTGCTCGTCATCAACACCAGCGGCACGCTCAACGCGGCGCTCACCACCACCCGCGCCGATGGCACGCCGCTCGAACTACATCTCTCTACGCACCTCCCCGTTGATTTGCCGCTCGCCCTGCGGTTGCCCGCAGGGCAAACGACAGGGTGGGTTGTCGAAGTGCGCCAGCCCAACGGCAAGACCACTTCACCTTTTTATTACGCGCAAGCCGGTGAGACTTTGACTCTGCCCGGCGGCGGCAAAGCCATCCTGCACACGCCCTATCAACCGAGTCTGCGCGACATACCCGAACCTGTCTCTACGCGCTTGTGGATTGCGACCTTGCATCTGCCTGTGCCCTTGCAGGAATATCTAACGTGTCACGGCTTCCCCATTCGCTACGATTACGTGCGCGAGAGTTGGCCTATCTCTTATTATCAGACCGTATACGCGACGGAGATGGGTAGCGCCGAGATGCCTTCAGCCGGACGAGCCTTCACGCCGGAATTGATTATGCGCCTCGTCGCGCGCGGCGTGCAGGTTGCGCCTCTGCTTTTGCACACGGGCGTCGCCAGTCTCGAAGACCACGAGCCGCCTTACGAGGAGTTTTATCGCGTGCCGCCGGAGACCGCGCAGGCGGTGAACAATGCGCGCGCCAATGGTTACCGCGTGATTGCGGTGGGGACGACGGTGATTCGCGCCCTCGAAACGGTGACCGCCCTCGATGGGCGCGCGCACCCCGGCGAGGGCTGGACGCGGCTCATCATCACCCCCCAACGCGGGTTGCGCCTTGTGAGCGGACTCTTGACCGGACTGCACGAGCCACGCTCAACGCACTTGCTCATGCTCGAAGCATTGGCCGGACTGGAGCACTTGAACGTAGCCTACGCCGAAGCCTTGCACGCGCGCTATCTCTGGCACGAGTTCGGCGATTTGCATCTCATCTTGCCGTAAAAAAATCGGCCACGAATCTATCGGATTGTCTTTTTGTATAATTCGCGCCATTTGTGGCAAAAGGAGAACTGCATGCGCTACAAACTGCTCGGCAAAAGCGGCCTGCGCGTTTCCGAACTCGCGCTCGGCACGATGACGTTTGGCGAAGATTGGGGTTGGGGCGCGTCGCACGAAGTGAGTCGGAAAATTTTTGACGTTTTCGTAAACGCGGGCGGCAACTTCATTGACACCTCGAACAACTACACTAACGGCACGGCGGAAAAATTCGTCGGCGAGTTCATCGCCAGCCAGCGCGATTATTTTGTGGTGGCGACGAAGTACTCCTTGAGCAAACGCCGCGATGACCCTAACGCGGGCGGCAACGCGCGCAAGAACATGATGCAAGCGGTGGAGGCGAGCCTTAAGCGCCTCAACACCGACCATCTGGATTTGTATTACTTGCATATGTGGGACTATTCCACGCCCGTCGAGGAAGTGATGCGCGCCTTTGACGATTTAGTGCGCGCAGGCAAAGTGTTGTACGTCGGCATCTCCGACACGCCCGCGTGGACTGTCGCGCAAGCCAACACCCTGGCGGACTTGCGCGGGTGGTCACGCTTCGTGGCCATGCAAGCCCCCTACAGCCTCGCCGACCGCGCCGTGGAGCGCGACATTCTTCCGATGAGCCGCGCCTTCGACATGGCTTTCCTGGCGTGGGGCTTGCTCGAAGCCGGAGAACTCACAGGCAAGTATAATCAGCCCACCGTCGAACCCAAACGCAACTCCGAACCCAACGCCAAAAATCTGCAACTCGCCGAAGTCGTGATGCAAGTGGCGCAAGAGATCGGGCGCACGGCCTCGCAAGTTGCCATCAACTGGGTGCGGCAACAGCCGGGGCTGATCATTCCCATCCTCGGCGCGCGGCGCGAAACCCACATTCAGGACAATCTCGCGTGTCTGGAGTTTGAGTTGAGCGCCGACCAACTCCAACGCCTCAGCGCCGCCAGCCCTATCGCGCTCGGCTTCCCACACAGTTTCTTTGGCGATGATTTCGTGAAGGGGCTGATTTACGGGGACACCTACAAGTTGATTGACAATCACCGGAAACACACCAGCCTTTAGACCTCACCCCCGGCCCCTCTCCTGAACGCGGAACAATGGATAAAAAAACCTCGCTCGCCCCTGCACTTGTGCAAGAATTTGTCGGTCAGGCGCATGGCGGCTTTGACCGCGTGCAAGAAATGCTGGCGCAAGAACCCGCCCTCGTCAACGCCGCATGGGATTGGGGCGGCGGCGATTTTGAAACCGGCCTCGGAGCCGCCGCGCATATGGGGCGGCGCGACATCGCTCTCTATTTGCTCGACCACGGCGCGCGTCTGGATTTGCCCGCCGCCGTCATGCTCGGCCAACTCGACCTCGTGCAAGCCGCGCTCGCCGCGTTCCCCGCCGCCCTCAACATCCCTGGCGCGCACGGCATCCCGCTCCTCAAACACGCCGAAGCCGGGGGGGCGGAAGCCGCTTCGGTCCTCGAATATCTGAAATCACTTTTGTGATTTGGGATTGGAATTAATCAGATGACCCCTGACTTTTATCTCGCCACCGAACATGGTCTCGTGACCTGCGCATGGGAGGGGGAAATCGCGCGAGTTTTAGACTCCGACCTGCAGGACGACGCGCTCACGAGCGTGATTGCCACCCCGAGCGTTATCCTCGCCGGGACCCTGCGCGGAATCTTTCTCTCCGACGATAATGGTCACTCGTGGCGCGCCTCCGACACCGGCCTCACTACCCCACACATTCGCTGGCTCGCCCAAGCGCCCGGGCTACTCCTCGCCGGAGTCGAATCTGCGGGCATCTTCACCTCCCGCGATAACGGCCTCTCCTGGCGCGAAGCCCCCGAAGTCCCGCCCCTCCGCGCCAAACACAAATGGTTCCTCCCCTACTCTTCCGGCGCGGGTTGTGTGCGCGGCTTTGCGATTCACGGCGCGCGCCTCTACGCCGCCGTTGAAGTCGGCGGCGTCCTGCGCTCCGACGACAATGGCGAGACCTGGCGGCTCGTCGCAGGCAGTGATGGTAACCCCAACCTCGACAGCCCGCCCGAACCGTTGATCTACCCCGACGTTCACTCGCTCTCCACGCATTCCTCGTCCCCCGACCTCGTCTTCGCCCCGACGGGTGGCGGCTTCTACAAATCCGCGGATGGCGGCCAAACGTGGACGTGCCTCTACGATGGCTACGTCCGCGCCGTGTGGGTGGATCCCGCCGACCCTGACCATCTCCTCCTCGGCCCCGCCGATGGCGTGGACGCGCGCGGGCGCATTGAGCAAACCCGAGATGGTGGTCGCACTTGGTTGCCCGCCTCGACGGGCCTCTCAACCCCGTGGCGCAGGCACATGGTCGAGCGTTTCTTGCAAGTAAACGACCATCTTCTCGCCGTGCTTTCCAACGGGCAACTGCTCGCCGCGCCGCTCGCCACACTCGCCTGGGGACAAATTTTGCCGGAGGTGAAAGGCGTGCGGGCGGTGGCGCACGTTCAAACGCAGGTCACGCTTGGAGCGTGACCTGCAAAATAAAAAACCCGCGCATTCACGCGGGCTTCATCTTCTTTCACGCCAGTCACGATTTCCGTCGTGGCTATTCTTCCGCCGTCATCCCCTCCACCTCGGCGGCTTCCTGCACCAGCGCGGCTACGATCTCGGCGAAGAATTCTGGATTCAAATCGCTAATCACCACGTTGTAGGCGCAAGTGTAAAACAATTGCCCGCCATCTTCGTCCACGCACCACTGGCCCAGTTCCAAATCCCAGTTGCGGCGGAGGAGCATGGTCGAGACCTCGTGCGGCAGATCCTCTTCGTTGTCATAGCCACCCTGCAACGAAGCCGTAAATTCCAGCGTCTCCCCGTCTTCGTGCTGGAAGATTTCCAGCATTTGTTCTCCGGCGGCGGTGTCAAAGAGCAGTTCGGCGCGGTCGGCGTTGATGTCGTTGATCTTCCAACTATTCTTCGCGGCCAAATCTTTGATGGTCTTCTGAAAATTGGCGCCGAAAAGCATGACCGTTTCTCCTGAGTCACAAGTTAAGCGAATTGTACCGCATTGCTAATGAAATGTCTTGACAGGCTGTTACAATAGGCCCAGCACGGTTGAAAATCGCCTCCACTATGAACTTCCATCACCTCCCCAAAGCCGAATTGCATTGCCACCTGGACGGCGTCATAGACCCGCCGATGTTGCGCGAGATGCAGAGGCGCGGCGACCCACTGCCGCTCACGCCCGAAGTTTTAGAAGCTGCTTACCCCGTGCGGACTTTCGACGAGTTCATCCACTGGTTCCAAGTGGCCGAAGCCATTGAGGGCAAGCTCGACAACTTCAAGCCCGTCCTTGCTCTGCAAATTGAGCGGCTCAAAGCGCAGAACGTGGTCTACGCTGAATTTCTGATCGGCACGAGTGAACTGCGTTACGGTGATACCGGCGAACTGCTGGAAAAGTTTGGCGCGTTCCGCGAGTACGTGACCGAGTTGGAGGCCGGGCAGATTCAAGTGGAGTTCCTCGTCGCCTTTTGGCGCGGGCGGCCAGCGGAGGTGCTTGAGCCAGTCGCCGAGCGGGTCATCCGTCTGCGCGAGGCGGGGTTGCTGTTCGGGGTCGGGCTGGCCGGGTGGCCGGAGGTTTCCATCAAGCCGTTGAGCAAGATGCTCGCGCGGCTCCACGTGGCCGGGGTGGGCATCGAGATTCACGCGGGCGAGTGGGCCGGGCCGGAATCGGTCTGGGACGCGCTGGAGTTCGGGTTCCCGAATCGCATCGGGCATGGAGTCCGGTTGTTTCAAGATCCGAAGCTGGTCGAGATCTTTCAAGAACGGCAAATCCACATCGAGTTTTGTCCGACGAGCAATCTCAAAACCGGGAGCATCGCGCGGATTGAAGATCATCCGGCGGCGCGCGCGAAAGCGTTGAGGTTGAATTTCTCGATCAACACCGACGACCCGGGGCCATTTGAGAATAGCCTCGAATCGGAGTTTGCATTGTTGGCGGAGAAGTTCGGATTCGACGAGGCGGATTTCCGGCGCGTGTTTGAGAATTCGTTGGCGGCGCGGTTTGCGCCGGAGTTGCGGCCCCACCTTGCCCTCTCACTCTATCCGCTTTAGAATCTCAGCGTCCAACCGAGTAAGGAGCATGAGCCATGTCCGACAAGGCGATTATTCTATACGTTTGCCCCAACTGTTTTTCGACAGACACCGCGCCGGGGGGCTGTCCGGATTGCCAGCGGGCGCGGGTGGAGTGCGACCCCGGCGACTCGGACAACCCGTGCCGCAAGCCGCCGATGGATGCTAAAGGAAACATGACTTCCCGAGCGCCGTTGTGGTGGCTGGCAAAGTCAGTGCCGCATTTGCGCGAGCAGATGAAACAGGCCCTGAGCAAAAAGTGAACGGTCACTGGAGTGAATGAGAAAATGCAAAAGGAAAACGTCGTTATCATCGGTTCAGGGCCAGCCGGGTTGACCGCCGCGATTTATTGCGCCCGGGCGAATTTGAATCCCTTGCTGATTTCAGGCAACCAAATCGGCGGGCAGATTGCCATTACCGACGAAGTGGAGAATTATCCCGGCTTCAACACGATCCTCGGGCCGGAACTGACGGACAAGATGAAGGAGCAGGCCGAGCGTTTCGGCACGCGGTTCGAGATTGACGAAGTGACCGAGGTGGATCTCACACGCGGGGCGCCGTTCCATATTAAGACCTACGGCAACGAGTACGAGGCCCAGTCGGTCATCGTCGCCACCGGCGCGTCGGCGAAGCGGTTGGGGATTCCGGGCGAGGACGAGTTCATCGGCAAAGGTGTGAGTTACTGCGCCACGTGCGACGGGTTCTTCTTCAAGAATCAAGATGTGCTGGTCATCGGCGGCGGGGACTCGGCTTTGCAGGAGGGGATCTTTCTGACGAAGTTCGCCAACCGGGTGCGGATTGTGCATCGCCGCGACAGCCTGCGGGCCGGCGAGATTCTCATAACGCGCGCCAACGCCAACGCGAAGATTCAGTTTGTGTGGGACACCACGCTCGACGCGATTGAGGGCAACGGCAAAGTGCAGGCGGTGCAGGCGCGCAATCTCAAGACCGGGCAGGTGGAGAAGTGGGAGACGCAGGGCGTGTTTGTGTTCATCGGGCATTTCCCGAACAGCCAGTTGTTCACGGGGCAATTAGCGATGGACGAGCAGGGCTTTCTGATGGTAGACAAGTATATGCAGACTTCCGTCCCCGGCGTGTTCGCGGCGGGCGAGATTATGGATCCGATTTTCAAGCAGGCCATCTCGTCGGCGGGGCAGGGGTGCATGGCGGCCATTTCAGTGGAGCGGTATTTAGAGGAACAGCACGATAAGGCGTTTGTGTCTCAGCCCTTTAACAAGTTTTGAATATACGGCAGAGCGGCTAAAGCGGCGCGGGCGCGGTGGGAGATTTGGTTTTTGAGTTCGGACGGAAGCTCGGCCATCGTCCGGCCGTGTTCGGGCATGAAAAAGATGGGGTCGTAGCCGAAACCGTTCGTGCCGCGCTCTTCGAGAATCATTTGTCCCTCGCACGTCTCCTCGAACAATTGAACGTTACCATCGGGTTGGGCAACTGCGATGGCACAGCGAAACCGCGCGGGCCGCGGTTCGGGAAAGCGACGCAGTTCTTGCACAAGTTTCGCGCGGCGGTCGGCGTCGCTAGCGCCTTCCCCTGAGTAGCGGGCCGAGTAAAGGCCCGGCGCGCCAGCGAGCGCGTCCACCTCGAGGCCGGAGTCATCTCCCAACGCGAGCAGGCCGGAGGCACGGGCGAAGGTTAGCGCTTTGAGGCGGGCGTTCTCCGCGTAGGTCGCCCCAATTTCGTCTACGTCCAATTTCAAACCCAGGTCTGCCGGGATGAGCAAGTCCACATTGAGTTGAGGCAATATCTCGGCGAACTCGCGCAATTTGCCACGATTGTTGGAGGCGATGAGGAGTTTAGGCATAAGTTTATCCGCAATAGTAATTAGGCGCGCATATTGGCGACCATTTGTTCTAAATCCAAGATGTGTGCAATTAAAAGCATCAAGTTTGAATTTTATGTGGGCTGAATCTTAAAAAATCATTGACTTTGAGAATCATCGCGTGCTATAATGCCAGCGTCTCCCCAAAAATTCCTACTGCACGAGTAAAGTCTCTGTATAAGACAGGCCACCAAGTTCTCCGGCTGAATGTCGGGTTTATCCTCAAAGAAGGCATCGGGTTTAGCCGCGATATTGCCTTCGATGAGCCAGCGGTGCAAATCGCCGAGGATTTGCTCGTCAGCGATTTGCGCGGCTCGGTGACTTTTACCCGCACCCCGCAGGGATTGTACGCCCAGGGCCGTTTGCAAGCCAAACTGAAGAGCGAATGTGTGCGGTGTCTCACCGAGGTGACTTCGTCGGTGACGAGCCGCTTTGGGGAGTTGTTCGTCTACCCGCCCGAAAACACCATAGAAGGGGCCCTCACCGTCGGGGATGACATTCACGTTGACCTGGCCCCGCTCGTCCGCGAGGATATGCTCCTCTCGATCCCCATTCAGATTTTCTGCCGCCCCGCCTGCAAGGGCCTGTGCCCGCAGTGCGGCCAGAACTGGAACGACGGCCGGTGCGATTGTCACGCAGATAAAATTGACCCGCGCCTGACGGTCTTAGCTCAACTCTTGAAGGAGACTCCCCCGACCCGCTAGACTATTGCTTATCGTGGCTCACCCGTTGCAGTTCAGCATCCTAAACTATTGTGCAGGCTAGGAGACAGGTGGAATTATGAAGTACACTGACGAACGCGGTAAAGACGCAGAGACCCTAGCAGTTTTGATGGACAAAGCAGACGCGCAAGGCTATCTGCTGACCGACGACATCATGACCGCCTTCCCCCGGGCGGAAGAGGCGAGTTCACAACTCGAAGAGTTGTTCGCCTTCTTGCACGGCGCGGGCATTGACGTATACGATGAGAAGGGCGAGGTGCCGCCCGCCGTCGCCACGCAACGCCGCCACCGCTGGGAAGACGAAGAGTTCGACCTGAGCACGATCTCCACCGACGACACGGTGGGCCTGTATCTCAAAGAAATGGCCCGCGTGCCCCTGCTCACCACCGAGCAGGAAGTTGACCTCGCCAAACGCCACGAGCGGGGTCTGAACGCTCAAAAGAAACTGGACAAAATGAACGGCGCGGGCGGCTACAAGAAGCGCGCCGAACTGCAAGGCCACATCGAAGACGGGCGCGGCGCGCGCGAGCACCTCATCAAAGCCAACACCCGCCTCGTAGTCTCCATTGCCAAGAAATACATCGGGCGGGGCGTGCCGTTCCTCGACCTCATCCAGGAAGGCAACCTCGGCCTGATGAAGGCCGTCGAGAAGTTCGACTTCCGGCGCGGCTTTCGCTTCTCCACCTATGCGACGTGGTGGATTCGCCAGACGATCACCCGCGCCATTGCCGACCAGGGGCGCACCATCCGCGTGCCGGTTCACATGAGCGACCGCATCCGCCGCCTGTACAAAGCGGCGCGCGAGTTGGAGCAGATGCACGGGCGCAAGGCCACGCCCGAAGAGATCGCCGAAGAATTGAAGATCGAGCCGCGCAAGGTGCAGTGGATGCTCAAAGTCTCGTGGCGGCCCCTCTCTCTGGAACGCCCGGTGGGCGAAGAAGAAGACGCCGAGCTCGGGTCGTTCATCGAGGACGACACCACCCCTACCCCCACCCAAAGCGCGTACCAGAATTTGTTGAAAGAAAAAGTGGAAGAAGTGCTGGCAACGCTGACCCCGCGCGAGGCGCGCATCCTGCGTTTGCGCTTCGGCCTGCAAAACGGGCGGTCGTACACGCTCGAAGAAGTAGGCCAAAAATTCGGCCTCACCCGTGAGCGCATCCGGCAGATTGAGGGCAAGGCCCTGCGGCGCCTGCGCCACCCGCGGCGGTCGCGGCATTTGAGGGATTATTTGACCTGAGTTGTCCAAAATAGGACCAGAGAAAAACCCGTCTTCCTCACAAAGACGGGTTTTGTTTTGCGGGCAAGACCTGTCGCACATAATTGGCAACGGATGGTTAAGCAGATGTAACGGATAAGTGTGGCCCATCCGTTACACGCGAAGCGGTTATCAAAATCCGTTGCCACTGGCGACCTCCTTTGAAGAGCTTTTAGAAATTGCCTATTGCCTCGCGCCTCGAATCTTGCTATGCTGGTCATCGTGTTGCGCTAACACTCATGGAGGGTCAAATGAAACTCACACGCTAACATAAAATCGGGGGGGGGGGTAGCAATTGCTGTTACCCTCTTCACACTGTTCTTCGTTAGTAGCACTTCCTCGCGCTCGTCTTCCCTCGCTCGTCCCAACAACACCTTCACCTTAAAACCTCCGCCCTTCGTCGGCATTGCCAACGCCGAAACGGGCGTTGCATCTCTCGACCTAGCCTCGTTCCTCGACAGCGAGGCTGGAATCTCGGCTTACTTTCAAGCGCCGTCAAGCATCAATTTGAATGCTGTGAAGAGTCTGTACCGCACCATCGAGACACAGACGTCTCAGTACATCATTGGCTCGATTCCAGTTCAGAATTACCTCGAATCAGATGATGTTCATGTCTATGTCCATGTGGATGGCTGGGTCCTGGCCTACTATTTGAAAGCCGACCCGACCGGCAAAATTTTTGACTGGAAAAGTTACACGGGTGGCGCGACCATTCCCACCAAGCTTGAAAAGATTCTCTCGGATGTTGCGTCGGCAGTCGGCGCTCCAGCGCCAACCATCACTTTCTATCACTTCCAATATCCAAATGCCAGCAACATGATGCTTATTGCTGAAGACACGGCTAATGGCAATGACTTTACAGTTCAATTGCCATCAAGCTATGCTTACTATGAGCGGAGTTGGTCGATAAGAAGCTGCTGTGGTGTCGAATTCCAACTTGACGGTACAACTGTCGGTAACGACATCGGAGGAGGTTACGGGACCCTAAGCGCATCCCAACTAGCACCCGATGTAACGCACACTATTGCTGTAAATGGTAATGGTTGCCTCGCGCTCATCTACAGAGTGCCGTGATGAAAGCCCGCTTGTTAGCACTTGCGCTAGTCATCATTGGCGCAATTGTGTTGGCATTTGCTCTGACCGCCCCGGCTGTTGGTCAGGGAAGCATAATAATTAATGGTGCTGACTCAGTGCGAACTGAGACCATAACTTCTTCCCAAAGTCTGGCGTCCACTTTCAGCGCAGTCGAGCCACGCGTGATTGTGCAGTATGCCAATACTATGCGCCCGCTCAGCCTGTCTACACCGCCAAGCGCATTGCAAACACTGTTCGGCCAAGTCACGCCGCGCATCATCTTCCAGTACGCCAACACCAACCGCGCTCTCAATCTAGCGGTTGCGCCTGCCGCGCTTCAGACGCTTCTCAGTCAAGTCTCCGCCCGCATCATCTTCCAGTACGCCAACTCCAACCGCGCCCAATCGTTTGTCTATCCGGTCGCCTTGATTGGCGATACCTCCCTGCCGCAATTCACAAACATCTCAGCCAGCACCGCTGGCATCGGCGTAGTTAGAGTCAGTTGGACGACGGACGAATGGGCGGATACCACCTTGCGGTATGGGACGCAGGCAGGGTCGTATACGACACCGATAACCGATGCGCTCTACTATAAAAGCCACTCGGTTACCCTGACGGGGCTGATAACGGGGGCCACCTATTATTTCCAAACTCAGGGCAATGACCGGAGCGGGAACACGGCGGTGAGCGCGGAGTATAGTTTCAAGGTGAGAGTGGCTTTGTATTTACCGTATATCAAGCGGTGAATACGGCAATCGCTGAATGAGCCGGGCTCGGTTCCTATGAGAAGCGAGCCTGTTTTTTTGTCGCGCCAGCGGTGTTATACTATCCACATCACCAACCAAAGCGCAGAAAGGTGAGTCAGCGTGACCGCTAAAGAAGCCTCCATGGAAAAAGCCGCCCTCGAAAAACAACCCTTGCAAATGCCCTATGAAGCATACCGCGCCTGGGCAACCGATAGCCGCCATACCGAGTGGGTCAATGGAGAGGTCATCGTCTATA
>Ga0315281_10001834_pt1 | contig 31556 bp, 30 predicted proteins | sample YL17G07_0_MG_FD_204540 | JGI IMG/M metagenome (GOLD analysis project Ga0315281, IMG submission 204540) | Sediment microbial communities from Yellowstone Lake, YNP, Wyoming, USA - YL17G07_0 | ecosystem: Environmental > Aquatic > Freshwater > Lake > Sediment | place: USA: Wyoming | collected...
GGTGATACGCGCCGGCGGACTCGCCGTACTGCTGGCCGGCGCGCTGAACGCCGCTTTCGAAGCGGGCAGCCCGTTCTGCGACTGCGTTCTCGTGGCCTGCCCCGCCCTCGCCGGCGCCACAACATGGCTGTTCGGGGGAGATGTGGTGGCGATCTCCCAAGCCGTCGCGACGACTGCCGCCGCATTCAACGGTCTTCTCTGTGACGGCGCCAAGCCTGGCTGCGCCTTCCGCGCTGCAATGGGTACCGGGGTCGCCCTGCAGACCGCGAGCGTGGTGACGCGAGCGAATGCGGAGCCTACGCTGGCGGCACTGGGCGAAGGAGACTGGCGGCGGGTGTATGCCGACCTCGCGCATGTGGGAGCGGCCGTGCGAGATGCAGCCGAAGACGCACTCGTGGACGTGCTTCGCAGGCGAATCCCTGCCGACTCTGCTCACAAGACGGAAGACCATACCGATGAAAGGAGCAACGGGTGAGGCAGGCCAGGCGTGCAGACAGCGATCGGAATGCTCCGTACTCGACCGCAGTGAGGTGCGGCGACCTCCTGTTCCTCTCGGGCCTCGTCGCCGAGGACCCGCAGACCGGACAGCCGATCCTCGGCGACATCCACGAGCAATCGCGCGCGGTGTTTGGCCGCGCCGCCTCGCTTCTGGCCCTCTACGGTTCCTCGCTGCGCAGTGTGCTGCGTACCGAGGTGTACCTCACCGATCTGAGTGACTGCGACGGCATGAACGATGTGTTCCGTGAAGTCTTCCCCACCCATCCACCCACCCGCCACACCGTCGAAGTGAGCGCCCTGCACGCCGGCGTCAAGATCGAAGTGGTACTGGTCGCGACAACGGACGCTGCCGCCCAGGGGTAGCCTCGGTACCGGGTCCCGCCCCCTGAGCACTCCTGCCCTCGAGAGCGTGTCGCACGGGTAGCGTCAATCAGGGTGGAGCAAGATACGTCGCCCTACCTGCGGAGGCGCTGCAACCCGGTCTCGTAGCGCTCGCGGCCGAAATGGCCCGGCGTGGCGCCGTCGATGTCCGCAGAACCCTCGTTCTCAGAGAGTCCGCCGGCGGCGACTATCTCCATCGTGAGCCTCGCCGCAGACATCAACGTCAGCCCGTAGGTCTTGGCGAGCAGGTCGCCGCCCCAGTCGTCGTCGATGAGCCCCCGTCGGCGCCGCGGCGCGTAGCCAGGAGGACGGTGGCGATCTCGCCGGCGCGCTCGCTCGTGCTCGCCGGTGGCACTCTTCAGTACGAGCAGCGGGCAAACTCGGGCTTGAGCGCAGCGGGCAGGTCCTTGGTGCGCTTCGGCCACTTGCTCTCGCTCCATGTGGCGCGCGCTGTGCGCACGATCGCCGAGGTACGCGCGGAGCTTCTGCAGCAGGTCATGCCTGCGAAGTCGCAGAGCACGCGGGCATCCAGCGGCGCGTCCAACGCCGTCAGCTGAAGTGTGCGCGCTAGTAGCAAGGTTCGTGACGACTCTGCTGCACGCCCCGTCGCTCGAACTCCGCTTCGACCAGCATAGGGTCGACCTCAAGGAGCTCAGAGATCTGCTCAGCAAGCCCATCACCGTCTGGTTCCGCGACATCGGCCTGAACGTCAAGTGCAAGGTCGTGGACGAGGGCGTGATCAACGACGGCGTCTGGAACTACAAGGGCGACACCTACGCGCCTGACTTCGACATGTACCTCTGGACTTGGACCGGCTGCGCCGACCCGAGCCAGACGCCGGACGCCTCCACCACGGCCCAGATCGAGGGCTGGAGCGAGCCCTGCTGGTCCAACAAGGAGCTCGACCGCTACTACGCTCTGCAGGGCCACGACCTCGACAAGCAGAAACGCGCCGAGGACGTCAACGGAGTGCACAAGGTCATGTACGCCGACAACCCGCAGTCGGTCACCGTGTATCCGAAGCTGCGGCAGGCCGTCGACACGACGAAGTGGGACGGCTTGATCTGCGGCGGTGTGGGCCGGGGTCACGCGTTCTTCAGGGGCGCCAGCCAGAAGACCTATCTCACCTTCAAGCCCAGGAGCGGGGTGGAGGCCGCCGGGACGTCGTCGACCTGGATCTGGGCGGCTGCGGTCGCATTGGTTCTCGTGGTGATCTGCTGCTCGAGATCGACTTCGTGATGTCGGGCGTGCTGCCCGCCGACGCCCCGCTGAAGCGCATCGAGCTGGCCCAGTTCGCGGCCATGCTCAAGGCCACGCGCAAGCCCCTCGTCATCGCGCCGGCGTCGGCCGGGGAGAGCCTTGGCGACATGCTCCAGATGGCCGCGCTCGCCGGCCGCCGCGACAGCTTCGCGGTGCTCGGCATGACGAATCCGCCGCTGATCCTCGACGGCTCCTGCCTGGGCAAGGCGCGCGCCTGCGGCGCGGCTCGCATCCCGTTCATCTGCGGCCCGGGCGACCAGATGGGCGCCACCGGTCCGGCTTCGGTGGCGGGCTCGGTCGCCGTCGGCCACGCCGAGACGCTGGCCGCGCTCGTCGTGCATCAGCTGGGCGCGCCTGGGGCGCCGTTCGTGTACGGCACCGGCGCCGGCTCCACCTTCGACATGCGCACCCTGGTCGACGTACGGAGCACGCCCGAGGGGACGATGGCCGACGGAGCCTCCTGCCAGCTGGCGACGTCGCTCGGCTTGCCGAGCTGGTAGTGCGCAGGCACCTCGGAGGCCAAGACCCTGGACGGCCAGTGGGCGGCGGAGACGGCGATGACGATCATCGCCGCCGCCCAGATGGGCGCCTGCCTGCTGCACGACGTCGGCGAGTTCGAGGCCGGCGTGCAGAACTCGCTCGAGTCGGTGGTCTTCGGCGACGCCGTGATCGGCTACGCCCGCCGGCTCTTGGCCGGCTTCGAGGTCGACGACGAGACGCTGCAGCTCGACGACATCGAGGCCGTGGGGCCCGGCGGCAGTTACCTCGGCCGGGCCTACACGCGCCGGCATCACCGCGACTCCTGGCGCGCACCGCTGTTCGACACGACGACGCACGACCGCTGGGCCGAGGCGGGGAGCGAGACGCTGGCCGACCGCCTGCGAGAGGCCGCCCTGCAGCTCATCGCCCGCCGCGAGCCCTTGCTCGACGGTGCCGTGGAGGCTCGTCTCGACGCGTTCTGGCAGGCTGGCTGAGCGCAGTTCGGGGCTCCGCCCTCTCATGGCGCGGAGCTAGATGATAGAGATTCGCAACTGTGGGGTATCTTGATCTTCGAGAGACTTCTCGAACGAGGGATACCCGATGAGTCGCGAGTACACTGCCGAAGACATCACGTGGGCGACGCGGAGGCTCGACATCGCCATGTCGCGCCTGATGGTCGCCCTCTCTCGGGAGGTCGGCATCAGCGTCCCCGAGATGCTGGCGCTGGAATACCTGGACGCCGACGGGAGCATCGGCCCGAGTGAACTGGCGCGCCGGCTGCAGATGACCTCCGGCGCGATGACCGCGCTCGTCGATCGCCTCGCAGCGAGCGGCCATGTGGTTCGCGAGCGGCACCCCGCCGACCGCCGCAGGGTCCTTGTCAAGCGGACGAACAAGGCGGACGACGACCTCACCGCGGAGATCGCGCCCATGGCGCTGCAGATCCTCGAGCTGGCCGAGAGCCTGGACGACGCCGAGCGTATGGCTGTCGGCCGATTCCTCGATGGTTTCATCGCCATCATCGAGAGTACCGCCGCGGAGGCCTGCGCGCGATGACCGACAGGCGTGCAGGACTCGACCTCGCCGTCGCTATCGACGGCGCCAAGCGCTGACCAAGGAGCACGACATGGCCAAAGACCTTACAGACGAAGGGCGGCTGGGCCGCCTGCGCTGGTGGAACATCATCGTCGGTCTGATCCTCGCCGTTCAGGCCGCCGCCATCGCGTTCCTCACCAACGGCTTCAGCTTGCCGGTGACCTCCACCTACATGACCGGACCTCCCGGCACGCCGCCCGAGCTCCACACGCTGTTCAGCGTTCCGCTCGGCTGGGGCGTGTTCGCGTTTCTCGCCATCTCGGCCGGGGCGCTGCTCATCATCGCCTCGCCGGGCGTGTTCGAGTGGTACAAGAGCAACCTGCTGCAGGACCGCAACTACGGGCGCTGGATCGAGTACTTCTTCAGCTCGTCGATCATGATCGTGCTCATCGGCATGATCACCGGCGTCAGCGACATCGCGGCGCTCCTGGCGATCTTCGGCGTCAACGCCAGCATGATCCTCTTCGGCCTGCTCATGGAGAAGTACGAGACGCCGGGCAAGCCCAGCTGGCTCTCGTTCTGGTTCGGCACGTTCGCCGGCATCATCCCGTGGGTCATCGTCGTGATCTACGTGTGGAGCCCGGGGCTCGACGGCCCGTCGCCGCCCACCTTCGTGTACGGGATCATCGCCAGCCTCTTCATCTTCTTCAACGTGTTCGCCATCAACATGTGGCTGCAGTACCACAAGGTGGGCAAGTGGCGTGACTACCTGTTCGGTGAGAAGGCCTACATCATCCTCAGCCTGACGGCGAAGGCCCTGCTCGCCTGGCAGGTGTTCTCGGCCGTGCTCGCGGGCTCAGCCGCCAACTGACCGCTGCCGCACGAGGCCGGGGCGGGCGCTCGCGAGCGCCCGCCCCGGCCTCTGCCCGTGCGATACTTGCCGCATGCCATCCGTGAGCGCAGGACTCCTGTTGTACCGGCGGGTCGCAGCCCCCGAGTCGGGAGAACCGCGCCTCGAGGTGCTGCTCGTGCACCCTGGCGGCCCCTACTGGGCCAAGAAGGACGCCGGCGCCTGGAGCATCCCCAAGGGTGAGGTGGAGCGGGACGAGCTCGGCCCCGCCCCAGCGGTGGGCACTGCCGCCAAGGCCAGGAACCGCGCCGCGGGCGTCGACCTCCTGGCCGTCGCCCTGCGCGAGGTGAGGGAGGAGACAGGGCTGGAGCCCGAAGGACGCTTCCAGCCCCTCGGCGGCGTCAAGGCGCACCATCACAAGCTCATCTACGCCTGGGCGGTGGAGCACGACTGCGATCCGGTGGCCATCGTCAGTAGCGCCTTCGCGATGGAGTGGCCGCCTCGCTCCGGGAGGCAGGCCGAGTTCCCCGAGGTCGACCGCGCCGCCTGGTTCGACCTGCCGGCGGCGCGCGAGGCCATCGTGCCGGCGCAGCGCCGCTTCATCGACGATCTGGAGATCGTCGCCGGCGGCGCCTGACTAGCTCGGATCGTCCGCACGCGCCGCCGCCGGCTCTGCTTCTGCCGGCTCCAGCGTCCCCTCGGTCCGCGCCGTGGCGGCCACGCTGGGCAAGTGCGGCTTGCCGGCAATGAGCTCGAAGAACGCCACGCGCCAGGCGCGCCGTGCGCTTCACATGGCGTTGACGTGGTCCTCAAGGCGTCGCGCCGTGGCTCGGGAAGGGCGCGCCGCCGCGTCGCACAACGCTTGACGTTCAATCAGTTCAGCGTACACTGAACGTACTGAACCGCAGCGGTCGCGAGCCGCTTCGTCACACGGGAGGTGCCGATGAACGACCAACGCGCCGGGATGCCCGCGGCCCTGCCGAGTACGAAGGCTGGCGGGGCCTCTGCGGCGGTAGCCGCGGCTACGCCGGAGGTCGCGGACGAGGCTGCGCTGCGCTTCATCGAGGACACCGCGCTCCTCTACGAGCAGGCCGGCCACCCGCGCATGGCCGGCCGCATCCTCGCGTGGCTCATGATCTGCGATCCGCCGTTCCAGACCGCCGGGCGGATCGCCACGGCGCTGAGCGCCAGCAAGGCGTCCGTCAGCACCAACATCCGCCTGTTCGTCGACTTCGGCATCGTCGAGAAGTTCACGATGCCCGCCGACCGCCGTGACTACTACCGGCTGTTGTCGACCATGTGGCCGCGCGCCATGGAGCGGAGCCTGCCGCTCTTGGCCGCCTTCCGCGAGGTGGCCGACCGCGGCCTCACGCTGGTCGAGGGGCACCCGGAGGAGTGCCGCGTGCGTGTGCGCGAGATGCGCGATTTCTACTCCTTCTACGAGCAGGGCCTCCGCGAGCTGGTGGCACGCTGGAAGGAACGAGAGGGGGGTGAGGGCGCATGACCCCGGCGATCTTGCTCGAGCGCATGACGAAGAGCTACGGCAAGAATCGCGGCGTGGCGGATCTCGAGCTCGAGGTCGAGCCGGGCTGCGTCTTCGGGTTTCTCGGTCCCAACGGGGCGGGCAAGACGACCACGATCCGCGTGCTGCTCGACCTCATCCGGCCGACGAGCGGCCGGGCGCTCGTGTTCGGCCTCGACAGCCGCCGCGAGAGCATGGCCATACGGCGGCGCAGCGGCTACCTGCCCGGTGAGCTGAGCCTCTACGGCAGGCTCACCGGGGACGAGACGCTGCGCTACTTCGCCAACCTGCGCGGCGGCGTGGATCCCAGCTCGCTCCACGCGCTCTGCGAGCGGCTCGACTTCGATGCGGGGAAGAAGGTCGCCGACCTCTCCACCGGCAACAAGCGCAAGCTCGGCCTCATCCAGGCACTCATGCACCGGCCGGAGCTGCTCATCCTCGATGAGCCCACCGTCGGCCTCGACCCGCTGGTGCAGCACGAGTTCTCTCACCTGATCGAGGAGGCCAGGGAGGCGGGGCAGACCGTGTTTCTCTCGTCGCACGTCCTCCCCGAGGTGCAGCGCGTCTGCGACCGCGTGGCGTTCGTCCGCGAAGGCGAGCTGGTGGCGGTCGAGGACGTCGCGGACCTGACCGGCCGCGCGGTCCGCGAGGTCGAGGTGACGTTCGCGGCGCCGGTGCCCGTCTCGGCCTTCGCGGACGTGGACGGGGTGACCGCCGTGACGGCGAACGGCCCCGGCCCCGGCCTCGGCACCGCCGGCGCCCAGGCGCTCCGCCTCACCGTCAGCGGCTCGCTCGACGCGACCGTCAAGATGCTGGCGCGGTACGAGGTCGTCACGATGACCAGCCGCGAGCCCGACCTCGAGGATATCTTCCTCGCGTTCTACGGCGGCCGGCTCGGGCACGAAGGAGTCACGGCTTCAGAGGCGGAAGAGGAGGCCGGCGATGCTGCGTGACCCGCTCCTCAAGAGCCTGCGCGACCAGGCCCGCGGCCTGATCGTCTGGGTCATCGGCATCGCCGCCTACGTCGCGCTGCTGATGTCGGTGTACCCGAGCGTGAGGGCCAGCGCCGGGCAGCTGCAGGGCTACGTCGACAACCTGCCCGAGGCGTTCCGCACGGCCTTTCTCGGCTCGGGCGGGGACTTCTCCTCGCCCAAGGGCTTCATCAACACGGAGCTGTTCTCGTGGCTCGGGCCGATCGTGTTCATCGCCTTCGCCGTGGGAGCCGCCAACCGGGCCCTGGCCGGGGAGGAGGAGGACGGCACGCTGAGCCTGCTGCTGGCCTACCCGCTCTCGCGGCGCAGCCTGGTGCTGCAGAGGTTCGCGGCCATGGTGGTGACCATCGCCCTCCTGGGCCTTGCCTTCTGGCTGTCCCTCGTCGTCGCGACCTCGCTCGCCGGCATGGACGTCGGCGCCGGCGCGCTCGGGCAGGCCCTGCTGCTGTTCACGCTGCTCGGCCTGGCTGTCGGCAGCGTCACCCTGGCCGTGGGGGCGGCGACCGGCCGTAAAGCGGCGGGCATCGCCGCCGGCGCCGGAGTCGGCGTGGCGATGTATCTCCTCAACACGCTGGGCCAGATCAACGAGACGCTCGAGCCGTACCGCGTGCTGTCGCTGTTCCGCTACACGGGTGGTACGACGCCGCTGGGCCGCGGGCTCGGAGCCGTCGACGTCGCGGTGCTCGTCGGCACCACACTGACGCTCTTCGCGGTGACGCTGATCCTGTTCGAGCGCCGCGACATCCGCGTGTGACGGCGGGCGGGGGCGGCGGGCGCGGGACGCGCCCGCCCAAGCCCGCCCGCACTCCGCCCGCACGCAACGCCCGCGCGCGAGCGCGCCAGCGTACACTGCACGTGGAGCACGCTGGGACGGCCGCCGATGCGCGTCGCCTGCCCTCACGCGTCTCCGCCGTCCCGCTGCGGGCGGCCAACCGCGCGAAGGGAGCGTCATGGGGTCCCGACGAGTCTCGCTGGTCGACTTGGGGCGCGCCGTCGGCGACGGCTGGTGCGCCTTCGTGCGCGGCGCCGTGCGCGGGGAAGCGCTTCTGGTGCCGGGAGGAAGCCTGGGCATCGGCGGCGAGGCGTTCCCCGACATGAACTTCGGCTACGTGTTCGGACCCCAAGGCGTCGGCAATGCCGTTCGCCGCTTCGATCAGCTGCTCCGCGAGCGCCGGCTGCCCGGCTCCATCGCCGTTCTCTCGCCGGCGGCCGAAGAAGCGGCCGAGGCGGCCGCCGGCCTCGGTCTGGTCGCCGGCGGCTCGATCCCGTTCATGTGCGCACACTCGGCGGACGCGCGGCACATCGATCACGAGTACGTCGTGGAGCGTGTGGCAGACCTGGATGGGGTGATGGACGCCGCCGACGTCCTCGGCGACGCTTACGAGATTCCGCCGGAGTGGGTCCGTTCCATGGTGGGCCCAACGTTCCCCGACCTGCCGAACGCCGACCTGTTCCTTACTCGCCGCGAGGGCAGGGCGCTCGCCGCCGCGGGCACGGGCCGCAGCGGCTCCACGGTGGGCATCTATGCGGTGGGGACGCGGCTGGCCCATCGCCGCCGGGGGGCCGCGGCCGCGGCGGTGTCCGCTGCCCTCGATCATCACGTGCGCACCGGCGCCCATCTCTTCGGCCTGCTCTCGGACCCGGATGCGGAAGCGCTGTACGCGAGTCTGGGCTTCGCCGTCGTGGACCACGCCCAGATGTGGCACGTCGAACGGCCGTGAGCGCCGGCTAGACCCAACCCTCTTTCCTGAACAGGAAGAGCATGACGATCACGGCCAGCGCCTGCGTGGCCAGCCCGAACGTGAGAAAGGCCGTCCAGCCGGTGATGTTGAGCACCAGCCGGCCGAAGTTCATGCCAAAGAACCCCGTGAGCCACGTCAGCGGCATGAAGATCGTGGCCACGATCGTTAGCCGCTTCATCACGTCGTTCAGCCTGTTGGACACAGTGGACAGGTAGACGTCCATCGCGCCCGTCGTGAGGTCGCGGTAGCTGTCGATGAGGTCACTGATGCGGATCAGGTGGTCGTAGACGTCGCGGTAGTAGCGCTCCGCGTCGGGCGTCATGCCGGGGATCGTGAACACGCCGGCGGCGACGCGCGCGAAGAGGTCGCGCTCCGGGCTGATGGCCTTGCGCAGTCCCACGAGCGTGCGCTTGATCGAGAAGACCTCCTGGAGCTGGGCGTCGTCGGGAGCCTGGAATACGCGGTCCTCGATCGTGTCGATGCGGTCGTCGATCTCGCTGAGCAAAGGGAAGAAGCTGTCGACCAGCGCGTCGACCACCGCGTACAGGACGAAGGCGGCGTTGTCGGTGTGCAGATGGTGCGTGGTGATGCGCGTGCGCAGGTCGCTGAAGGCCGGGCAGTCGTCGCGATGCACGGTCACGAGGTAGCGCTCGGAGAGAAAGCAGTGCACCTCGACGAGGTCGTCCTCGTCGTGGGTCGCGCCGTAGACCACCAGCATCATGTAGTCGTCGTAGGTGTCCAGCTTCGGACGCTGACCGAAGTGCTCCGAATCCTCCAGGGCTATCGGGTGGAAACCGAACACGTCGCGCAGCAGGGCGAGGCCGGCGGCGTCGGGCCCGTGGATATCGAGCCAGAAGAAGCGCTCTGCCTCCAGGCGCGACGCGATCGCGTCGCGATCGGCCGGCACGACGGTGCTGTCGGCGTCGACGAGGGACAGTGCGGACGACGTGGCCGTGGCTCCTCCTTTGGTGCGGGTCGTCACGGATGCTACTCCCGGACGGGGTGCGACTCCAGTGCGCGGGCGGGACCGGCGGCGCTCGCGCCGCCCCGCCCGCCCGCGCATCTCTTCCCTCGTCGGTTGCATCTGTCGCCGAGGTAGTTTTTACTGCCCGGAACCGCTATACGAACCCTAGGGGGTATCGTGAACGGCAGCCGCACACCCCGCCCGTCGAGCCCACGGACGATCTTCCCGCTTCTCATCCTCATCGTCGCCGTCGTCGCTCTGCTCGTGGGGGTCGCGCCGGCGCTCGCCTACGACGGATGGCCGCACGACACAGCCACGAAGTCGAAGTGCGACATCGTCGGCTGTCACAAGGACGACCCGGCCACTAACGCCACCTGTACTCAAGCCGGCTGTCACACTCCGCGCTACACGACGTCGGGGTCCGAGAAGTGCTGGGATTGCCACGCGCCGGGCTCGGCTCCGTCAGCGAGCTGCGCGGGCACATGCCACCTCTTCGGGAGTGGCGGCGGCGACGGCGGCTCCTCCTATCCGACCGCCTTCACTCACGGGGCGACCCCTCATCTCGGCGCGGCGGGGTACGGCAAGACCTGCGCCGACTGCCATGGCGGCGGCAACGCGCATCACGACGCCGTCGCCGGGCACGTGCCCACGTGCGCCGAGTGCCACAACGGCTCGCTCGCCAAGGTGCCGTCCGCGGCGCACGCGGATCGCAGCGCCAACTGCGCCACGTGCCACAGCGGCATGAGTCTGCCCACCTGCTCTGGGTGCCACGTCGGCAACCCGAGCTTGGGCGGGCCGCAGATCGCCTACTCGAACTCGCCGGCCTGCGGTGACGCCGCCTGTCACGGCAAGATCACGAACCACGTCGGCACGCCGATCAGCGCCGCCGCCTGCACTACGTGTCACGCTTCGCACTTCGAGGCGCTCGGCACGTGCACCAAGTGCCACGCCGACCCGCAAAGCTTTCACCACGGCACGGCGCGGGTCACGCCGCTGGCCGACTGCGCGACCTGTCACAACGGCTCCACTGCGGCCGCGCCTACCGGTCACCAGGCTTACGGCACGCAGTGTGCGACGTGCCATACCGGCATGAACCGACCGAGCGGCGATTGCGCCACGTGCCATATCGGCAGCTCGACCTCGGGCGCTCCGCAGGTCACCTACACCAATGACCTGACCTGCGCCGACGCCGGCTGCCACGCCAAGATCGTCACGCACTCGGGCACGCCGATCACTGGCGCCGCCTGCACCACGTGCCATGCGCCGCACTTCGAGGTGCTCGGCACGTGCACCAAGTGCCACTCCGATCCCACCAAGTTCCACCACGGCAAGGCCACGGCGACGCCGGTGGTGGACTGCGCCGGCTGTCACGACGGCACGATCGCGCCGGCCAAGCAGGCGCACGCCGGGATGTCGTGCACCTCCTGCCACACCGGCATGGCGCGGCCGCCGGTGCCCGCCACGTGCCAGAACTGTCACGACGCCCAGACCTTCGGCGTCGTGACGTGCACCACGTGTCACAGCACGAGCGGCATGATCGGCAAGGAGACCATCCACGCCACGGACCCGGCTGCTACCGTGAGCTGCACCACGTGCCACGAGAAGCACTACGAGGATCTCGGCGCCTGCAAGACGTGCCACGGCAGTCATGCCGAGACGCATCACGGGACGGCCACGTTGGCCGACACGCAGCTGACACTGGTTGCGAAGCCGTCGATCATCAAGGCTCACAAGAAAGCGACGCTCAAGGGCACGCTGCTGGCCGGCGGCAGGGCGCTCGCCGCTCAGAAGGTCCTGATCCAGCGCAAGGTGCGGGGCGGCTCCTACAAGAAGGTCGCCGTCGTCAAGACCGGCGCCGACGGCCGCTTCAGCCGCGTCGTCAGGCCGCGAGTCGGCACCGAGTACCGCGCCGTCTGGCGCGCGCCGGGAGCCTTCGCGCAGGTACAGAGGCCGGCCATCGTCACGGTCAAGCTCAGGGTGCGCAGGTAGCGCCGGTGCCTCATCGTCCGCTGGTCGGGCGGCTGCTGAGCGCGCGCAGTGTGTGGTGCACCTGGTCTGCGACATCCGAGCCGGTTCCCAGCTCGTTGGCGAGCATTCGACGCCCGTCGCCGCGTCGTGTATACTGCCGTCCGCCATCAAGCGGGAGCTTGCGAGCACCCCACCCTGCGCCCGTCGCCGGCCGACAGGGTCCATCACGAGAAAGGAGATCGTGAGGGCTCGCCGTTGGCGAGCCTTTTGCCGTATATGGGTAGACCATTTTCTCCAAGAGACAAGTTCATGCGGGACCGGGCCAACGAGGTCCGCATCCGCATCAACGACGGCATCACGGTGCCGCAAGTAAGACTCGTTGACGAGAAGGGCGAACAGCTGGGCATCAAGCCCATCGGATTCGCCCAGGAGTACGCCGCGGAGCACGGCCTCGACCTGGTCGAGGTGGCTGCACAAGCCGATCCACCCGTCTGCCGGGTCATGAACTACAGCAAGTATCGCTACGAGCTCGAGCTCAAGGCGAAGCAGGCGCGCAAGCACCAGAGCCAGATCGTGATCAAGGAGATCAAGTTCCGGCCCAAGGTGGGTGTGCACGACTACGAGACCAAGAAGGGCCACGTGCTGCGCTTTCTGCAGCACAAGGACAAGGTCAAGGTCACGATCATGTTCCGCGGCCGCGAGATGGTCCATCCGGAGCGCGGCGAGACGCTGCTCTTGCGGCTCGCCGACGATGTCAAGGAATACGGCGTCATCGAGTCCAAGCCTCTGCAGGACGGGCGCAACATGGTCATGATGCTGGGGCCGGTAAAGTAGCGGGAGGAGGTGCGTATGCCGAAGACAAAGACCCACAGCGCGTCCAAGAAGCGCTTCCGTCTCACGGGCACGGGCAAGCTGGTCCGCCGCCACGGGATGAAGAGCCACCTCCTGGAGCGCAAGAGTTCCAAGCGCAAGCGGGGCTTCCGCAAGGTGTACGACGTCAGCCAGGCTGATACCAAAGGGATCAAGCGCCTGCTCGGTCTGCGCTAGGTCGACCAAAGCGATTCACCGCCCGGCCCGCGTCTCAAGCAAAGGTCGGCGTAGTGCCAAGGAGTAGGGACCATGTCTCGTATCAAACGCAGCGTCACCGCGCGCAAGAAGCGCCGCAAGGTGCTCGAGCAGGCGAAGGGCTACCGCGCCACCAAGAACTCCAGCTACAAGCGGGCCAAGGAGCAGGTGCAGCGCAGCGGCCAGTACGCCTACCGCGATCGGCGCGTACGCAAGCGCGAGTTCCGCCGCCTGTGGATCATCCGCATCAACGCAGGGGCCCGCGAGAACGGCCTCTCGTACAACCAGTTCATGCACGGCCTGCAGCTGGCTCAGGTCGAGCTCGACCGCAAGATCCTCGCCGAGCTCGCCGTGAGCGACCCCAAGTACTTCGCCTCGCTCGTCGACCAGGCGCGCGCGGCCCTCGAAGCGGCCTGAGCGCCGTTAGGGCAGGCGAGCACCTTGGGGTATTAGGCGAGCCGCTCGGCAGCACCCAGAACGCCCTCGTCAAGAGGGCGGCGTCGCTGCGTCAGCGTAAGTTCCGCGAGCGTGAAGGCGCCTTCCTGGTGGAAGGCGCCGACCTCGTCGCAGCCGGCCTCGCCGCCGGCCGCCGGCCACAAGTCGTCTTCGTGCGCGCCGAGCGCGCCCTCGAGCTCAGTGCGCGTCTGGGGCTGGGCGGCGAGCGCGAGCCGGCGGCGGCTGTCTATCCGGTAGCCGAGCGCGTCGCCGAGAAGATCAGCACCCTCGAGACACCGCCGGACGTCATGGCGGTGTTTCCGCTGCCTGAGCGCCGTGCCCTGGCGACGCTGTGCGGGCCAGGTGGCGCGCGCGGAGACGACGCGCCCCCCGGTGCGATCACTGAGGCGCTGGTCGTCTTTGCGGACGGTATCGGCGACCCCGGCAACATGGGCACGCTGCTGCGCGCGGCGGTGGCCTTCGGCGCCACCGCCCTCGCCACCGCCCCGGGCTCCGCCGACCTGTACGGCCCCAAGACGGTGCGCGCCGGGATGGGCGCCGTGTTCGGGCTGCCTCTGTTCCCGGAGGTGCGGCTGGCCGAGGTGCTGGCGGCGCTGCCCGGGGCCGCGGTGTACGGCCTGGCCGCCCACGAAGGCGCGCCGCTGGCCGCCGCTGGCCTGCGGCGCCCGGCCGTGCTGGTCGTGGGCGCCGAGCGCCCCGGCCTCTCGCGCGAGGCCCTCGAGCACGTCACCCAGCTCATCACGATCCCACTGGCGCCGGGCCTGCCCGGCGGGGTCGAATCGCTGAACGCCGGCGTCGCCGGCGCGATCGCCCTCTACGAATTCACGCGTCGCCCCGCGGCGCCTGCGAAAGGATGACCATGGACGACGCAGAGCTGCAGATCCTGAGACAGCGCGCCCCGGGCCTGGCGGCTCTGTACACCACGGCCCGCGACACGATCCTTCGCGCCGCCGACGTCGCGGCCCTCGAACAAGCGCGCGTCTCGACGCTCGGCCGCAAGAGCGCGCTCACCGAGCTGCTGCGCTCCATCCCGACGCTGCCGCCGGAGGATCGCCCGCTGCTCGGCAAGGGCGGCAACGCGGTGCGCCGCGAGCTCGAGGCGCTCGTGGAGGAGCGCGAGGCGGAGCTGAGGCGCGAAGCGCTCTCCGCCTCGCTGGCCCACGAGCGCCTCGACGTCACGCTGCCCGGTCAGCCCTTCCCGGCCGGCCACGAGCACCTCATCACCCAGACGATGCGCGAGGTCGAAGACATCTTCATCGGCCTCGGCTACCGCATCGCCGAGGGCCCCGAGGTCGAGCTCGACTACTACAACTTCACGGCGCTGAACACGCCGCCCAGCCACCCGGCGCGCTCGGCCCACGACACCTTCTGGGTGGTCGAGCAGCGCGAGACCATGCCCGAGGCCGTCATGGACGCCGATCGCGGCGTGCTCCTGCGCACCCACACCTCGCCCGTGCAGGTGCGCGTCATGGAGCAGCAGCGGCCGCCCGTGTACGTCGTCTGCCTCGGCAAGGTCTACCGCCGCGACTCCGACGCCACGCACACGCCGATGTTCCACCAGGTCGAGGGCCTCGTCGTCGACGAAGGCATCACGCTCGCCGATCTCAAGGGCACCGTGCACCACTTCACGCAGGAGTTCTTCGGCGGCGAGCGCGCCATCCGCGTGCGCCCCCATTTCTTCCCGTTCACCGAGCCGAGCATCGAGGTCGACGTGAGTTGCGAGCTCTGCGGCGGCAAGGGGTGCCGCTCCTGCAAGCACTCCGGCTGGCTGGAGATCATGGGCGCCGGCATGGTCGACCCGGCCGTCTACGACTTCGTCGACTACGACTCCGAGAAGGTCAGCGGCTTCGCCTTCGGCATGGGCGTCGAGCGCATGGCGATGCTCAAGCACGGCATCCCCGACCTGCGCCTGTTCTACGACAACGACGTCCGCTTCCTGCGGCAGTTCTGAGAGGGGGCGGCGATCATGCGAGTACCGTTCAGCTGGATCAAGGAGTACGTCGACTGGCGAGGCAGCGTCGAGGAGCTCGCCGAGGTGCTCACGATGTCGGGCACCGAGGTCGAGGGGATCGACTGGGTCGGCGCCCCGCGCGACGCCGAGAACCTCAGCCGCTTCGTGGTGGGCAAGGTGCTGACGCGCGACAGGCACCCCAACGCCAACAAGCTCAGCCTCTGCACCGTCGAGGTCGGCGAGGCTAACGGCGGCGTGAAGCAGATCGTCTGCGGCGCCGACAACTTCCAGGCCGGCGACACCGTGGCGGTGTCGATGACCGGAGCCACGCTCGAGAACGGCCTCAAGCTCAAGAAGGCCAACCTGCGCGGCGTCGAGAGCGACGGCATGATGATGAGCGAGCAGGAGCTCGGCTACGAAGCGAAGAGCCCGGGTATCGTGGTCCTGCCCGATGAGTCGATCGTGGGCGCGCCGCTGCAGGACTATCTGCCGGTGAGCGAGGCCGTGCTCGAGCTCGAGCTCACCTCGAATCGTCCCGACTGCTTCAGCATCTACGGCATCGCCCGCGAGGTGGCGGCCGCGGCGCGCCTCGAGCTGGCGCCGCCGCCCACCGCCGGACCGGCGGTGCTGGGCGGCGCCCCCGCCGACGAGGCGATCGCCGTCGAGGTCGCCGCCCCCGACCTGTGCCCGCGCTATGCGGCGCAGGTCATGCGCGGCGTCACGGTCGCCGACTCGCCGGTGTGGCTCAAGGCGCGCCTCACGCACGCCGGCATGCGGCCCATCAGCAACGTCGTCGACGTGACCAACTACGTGATGCTCGGCTGGGGCCAGCCGCTGCACGCCTTCGACGCCGGCAAGATCCGTGGCGGCAAGCTCATCGCCCGGCGGGCGAAAGATGGCGAGAAGATTGTCACCCTCGACGGCGTGGAGCGTACGCTGGACGGCCGGATGCTGGTCATCGCCGACATCGAGCGGCCGCTGGTCATCGCCGGCGTGTTCGGCAGCGAAGATGCCGAGGTGGACGACAGGACCACCGACCTGGTGCTCGAAGCCGCCAACTTCAGCGGCCCGAGCATCCTGCGTACCGAGCTGCACACCGGCATCCGCAGCGAGGCCAGCAACCGCTTCGAGAAAGGGCTCGACGCGAACCTCGTGCCCGGAGGGCTCGATTTCGCGTTGCGGCTGTTCGCCGAGCTGTGCGGCGGCACCGCCGCGCCGGGCTCTGTCGACGTGTGGGGAGAGGCGCCCTCGAGGCCGCGGCTCAGCTACCGGCCGGCGAAAGCCGACGCCCTGCTCGGCTACGCCGTCCCGGCGCAAGAGCAGGCCGGCATCCTTCGCCGCCTCGAGTGCGAGGTGGAAGAGGACGGTGCCTCGGCATCGCCGTCCCGCGCCGCCACGTCATCGTCAACTGCAGAGTGGACGATCACGCCCCCGACGTTCCGCCCCGACCTCGTGCGCGAGGTCGACCTCATCGAGGAGGTCGGGCGCATCGCCGGCTACGATCTGGCGCCGGAGACGCTCCCGCGTCATCGCACGGCCGGCGGCCTGACCAAGCCGCAGCAGGTGCGGCGCGCCGTGCGGCGCGCCCTGGCTGGCTGCGGCCTCGACGAGGCCATCACCTACACCTTCGTGGCGCCGGACGCTCTTGATCCGCTCGGTCTGCCCGACGGCGACGTACGCCTCGCCCCCGTCAAGCTCAGCAACCCGATGAGCGTCGAGCAGTCGGTGATGCGCACGATGCTGCTCCCCGGCCTCATCGGGGCGGTGCGCGCCAACGTCGACCGGCTCAACGATCCGCCGAACCTCTTCGAGATCGGCAGCGTGTACCTGTGGGACGACCAGACGAGCCCGGCGCCGGCGCATGCCGCCGAGCCCGGCGCTCTGCTCCCGCACGAGCCCGAGGCCGTCGGCATCGTGCTCGCGGGGCCGCTCGCGGCCGCGAACTGGACGGGCACCTGCCGCCCGCCCGACTTCTCGACGCTCAAGGGCGTCGTCGCGGCGGCGCTGGGCGCTCTGCGCCTGCGCGGCGAGTTCGCGCCGCTGGGCGAGGCGGCCGCGCACTTCCCCTACCTGCATCCCGGCAAGGCGGCGCTCGTCAGCGTGCCGGGCGTCGGCGTCGTCGGCGCCCTCGGGCTGCTGCGCCCCGACGTGGCCGCGGCCTACGGGGTCGACGACCTCGACCTGTACTTCGCCGCGCTCGCCCTCGACCGCATCGCACCGGTCGCCCTCGAGACGGCGACCTTCGAGGATCTCGGCGCCTACCCGCCCGCTGCGCAGGACCTGGCCGTCGTCGTCGATCGCGGCGTCGCCGCGGCCGACGTGGTCGCCGTCGCGCGCCGCGCGGGCGGCAAGCTCACCCGCGATGTGCACGTCTTCGACGTGTACGAGGGCGACCAGGTGCCGGCCGGCAAACGCTCGCTGGCGCTGCGCGTCGTGATGCGCTCGCCGGAGCGTACGCTGAGCGAGAAAGACATCGCCGGCGTGCGCGCCAAGATCCTCGCGGCGCTCGAGCGGGAGTTCGGCGCGGCGCTGCGCTAGGCCGGCGGGCTCCATCGGACGAACCGCCAAGGGCGGGGACGTTTTCGGGCGCCTCGCCCGCCGTCGTCCGGGCGGTGCCCGCGCTAGTGTCCTGTGCGCATGATGTGCACACATTGAAGCTGAGGGTTGCATGATTCACGTCCGTCCGGTATGGTGCCTCGACGATGAGCAGCGCACACACCACCACGATTGACCCGCAGGCCCGCCTCGACGCGGGCTCAACGCGCTGCGCCTCCCTCCGCGCCCGACGTGCACGACGCGCGCCGGCCGGTGGGCACACCCGTCTGCACTAGCTCCCGCAGCTAGCCGCTCTCGCAGACACCCGCACCCAGCCCTCCGCCGGCGCACCTCCAGCTCTGACCTGCGTCCATCCCGACGTGCACCCGGAGTGCCTGATGACACCTGCGACCTGCGTTCAGACGAAGACCACCGCCGAAGACATCGCCGCCGACCCCCGCGTCGCCACTGCCGGCATCGTCGGCGGCAGTGGCTACACCGGCGCGCTGCTCGCCGAGCTGCTCCTGCATCATCCCTCGGTCAAGCTCACGCACATGAGCTCCGAGACGCTCACCGGCGAGCCGGTGCAGCAACACCTGCCGCGGGTGCGCGCCGGGCTCGCGTTCTGCGGCGAGGCCGAGGTTGCGGGTGTGGACGTCGCCTTCGTCTGCATGCCGCACGGCGAGGCGGCGTCGGTGACGAAGCGCCTGCTCGAAGGCGGCGCCCGCGTGATCGACCTCAGCGCCGATTTCCGCCTGACCGCCGAGATGTACGCCGAATGGTACGGGGAGCATCCGCATCCCGAGCTGCTCCCCGGCGTCTACGGGCTGACCGAACTGCATCGCGAGGAGGTGGCAACCGCGGCGCTGGTGGCCAACCCGGGCTGCTACCCGACGGCGGCGCTGCTGGCGCTGGCGCCGCTCCAGCAGCTCGGCCTGCTCGACGTGGTCATCGACGCCAAGTCCGGGGTGAGCGGCGCCGGCAAGACGCCGAAGGGGATGACGCACTTCTGCAGCGTCGACTCGGACCTCGTCGCCTACGGCCTGGGTACGCACCGGCACTATCCGGAGATCGCCGCTGGGCTGGCGAGCGGCGGGCCGGGCGTCAGCGCCTTCGGCGCGGCTCCCGGCGGCAGCGCTCACAGCCCCCAGCTCACCTTCGTCCCTCACCTGGTGCCGCTCCAGCGCGGCATCAGCGAGACTATCTACGTGCGCGCCGGCACCTTCCCAGTCCCGAGCCAGGACCGGGTCATGGAGTTGTACGAGGAGTTCTACGCCGGCGAGGCCTTCGTCGAGGTATGCGAGGCGCCGCCGCAGCTTAAGGACGTCAGAGGGACCAATTACTGCCGCATCTTCCCCTACGTCGACCAGCGCACCGGGCGCCTCGTCGTCATCAGCGTCATCGACAACCTGATGAAGGGTGCGTCGGGGCAGGCGCTGCAGAACATGAACGTCATGCTCGGCCTGCCCGAGCACGAAGGGCTGGTCTGAGATGCTGCCGGTGACCAAGTTCGCGCCGCTACCCGCCTGTGCGCACGAAGTGGACGGCGGCGTGGCCAACCCGCAGGGTTTCATCGCCGCCGGGGTCGCCAGCGGGGTCAAGAAGCGCGGCAAGCTCGACCTCGGCATCCTCGCGTCCGAGGTCGCGAGTGTCTCGGCGGCGACGTTCACGAGCAACGCCGCCGCCGCCGCGCCCGTGCGGCTCACGCGCGAGACCAGCGACTGCGCCCACCTGCGCGCGGTCGTCGTCAATGCCGGCAACGCCAACGCGTGTACGGGCAAGCAGGGGCTCGCCGACGCCGCCCGCATGAGGCTTCTGGCAGCAAACCACCTGCGCCTTCCCGTCGAACAGGTCGCCGTGGCATCGACCGGGCTGATCGGTGTGCACCTGCCGATGGCGAAGATCGAGCCCGGCATCGGCGCAGCCGCGCGGGCGCTGTCGGCCGGCTCCTCGGGCGCGTTCGCCACGGCCATCCGGACCACCGACAAGCACGCCAAGTCAGGGGCCCTCGACGTACGGCTCGCCGAGGGCGTCGTGCACGTCGGCCTGGCGGCCAAGGGCTGCGGCATGATCAGCCCAAATATGGCCACGATGCTCTGCTTCGTCACCTGCGATGCGGTTGTCACGGCGGAGGCCTGGGACGAGCTGATGCACGCCGCCGTGGCCGGCTCCTTCAACCGCATCACCGTGGACGGCCAAGAGTCGACCAACGACATGGTGCTGGGCTTCTGCAACGGCGCCTCCGGCGTGGAGCCGGGCGACGCAGGCCTGGCCCAGCTCGGGGAGGCCCTTCAGGCAGCGCTGCTGGCGCTCGCCGTGTCGATCGTCGCCGACGGCGAGGGATCCACGCGCACCATGCGCCTGAAGGTGACTGGGGCGCGCGACGGCGGCACCGCCGAAGCCGTCGCGCGCGCCGTGGCCAACTCTCCGCTGGTGAAGACGGCCTTCTACGGTCGCGACGCCAATTGGGGCCGCATCATGCAGGCCATCGGCCAGGCGCTCGGCCGCGACGGCCACCGGGCGCTGCCGGCGCGGATCTCCTATGAGGACGTGGTGATCGTAGAACACGGGCAGCCGGCGGCGCTGGACGAGGTCCAGCAGGGCCGGCTCCTCGACATCATGCAACAGTCCGAGATCGACCTGAAGGTGGCCCTCAACGGCCCCGGCGCCCAGGCCACGGTCTACTTCAGCGACCTCACGCACGACTACGTCACCCTCAACGCGGAGTACTCGACATGACCGTACGGCACCAGAAGACCGTGAAGACCCTGCTCGAAGCCATGCCGTACATCCGCCGCTTCTGGGGCACGACCGTGGTGCTCAAGTACGGCGGCGCGGCGATGACCTCGCCGCGCCTGCAGGAGCAGTTCGCCGAGGACATCGTGCTGCTGCGGCTGGTGGGCATGAAGCCGGTGGTCGTGCACGGTGGCGGTCCGGAGATCAGTCGGCATATGGCCAGGCTGGGGATGCAGGCCGAGTTCGTCGACGGTCATCGCGTCACCGACGAGGCCACCATGGAGGTCGCCAAGATGGTGCTGGTCGGCAAGGTGAACAAGGAGATCGTCGGGCTTATCAGCCGCCACGGCGGGACGGCCGTCGGCATCTCCGGCGAGGACGGCCATCTGCTCAAGGTCACGCCCAAGAAACTGAAGGACGAGGCGGGCAACGCCGTCGAGCTCGGCTTCGTCGGCGAGGTCGCGGAGGTCAACGTCGGCGTGCTCGATCTGCTGGCCGAGGCCAACATCCCGGTCGTGGCCAGCGTCGGCGCCAACGAGAAGGGCGAGGCCTACAACGTCAACGCCGACACGGTCGCCGGGGAGCTCGCCGCGGCGCTGGGCGCCGAGAAGATCATCTTTCTCAGCGACGTCGAGGGCGTGTACGAGGACCAGGGCGGCGAGGTCGCTCCCGTCTCCGAGTGCGATCTCGCCTACCTCGGGGCGCTGCAGGCCGCCGGACGCATCACCGGCGGCATGATCCCCAAGGTCGCGGCCGTGCGCAAGGCGCTGGAGAGCGGCGTGGCCAGCGCCCACATCATCGACGGCCGCGTGGAGCACGCGGTGCTGCTCGAGATCCTCACCGACGCCGGCTGCGGCACCAAGGTGACGGCGTGAACGCGGGCGTAGCGGCGTGCGGCGCGGCTCTGCCGGCTTCGCCGGCTATCTTCGCGCCGCCCGCCCCCTCAGGCGTTTGCATATTCCGAAGGGACTTGGTGTATTCTATGCAGCAACGTGCAGGGGGAATGGTGCCGGCCGCCGCAACATCGCGGCCGGCTCCCGTGACGGGAGACACCGCAGGCATGAACGATCGCGCGCCGTTGGGCAAGACAGAGCGCCAGCGCCTCATCCAGACGGTCGTGCAGCAGCGCGAGGTTTCCACGCAGCGGGAGCTGGTGAGCGCCCTCGGCGCCCTCGGCTGCGAGGTCACGCAGGCCACCGTCTCTCGCGACATCCGTGAGCTCGACCTGCAGAAGGTGCGCACCCACCTGGGCCGCGCCAAGTACGTGCTCAGCTCCCGTGAGCGGCCCAAGGACCCAGAGCAGGCGGCGCGACACGTGCTGCGCGACTTCGCGCGCTCCACGTCGGTCGCCCAGCAGCTCGTGGTCGTGCGCTGCGAGATCGGCACCGCGTCCACCGTGGCGCGCCAGATCGACAACCTCAACCATACCGACGTGGTCGGCACGCTGGCCGGCGACGACACCTTCCTCGTGATCGTCGGCGACGGCGACAAGGCGCAGAGCATGAAGCTCTATCTCGACCGTCTCCGAGAGGCCTAGCGCGCAGGCACATCCCCGCGCGCACTCCACACACGCCGCGGCGTCGGCGGGCGGCTGCGCCCGCGCCGGTGCCCGGCTCCACGGCGTTCCGCCGCCGGAGCGCCGCCGCCATCGCCATCACCACCCAAGGAGCGAGCCATCGTGAGTACCACCAGCGCCCCCAACGGCACCGTCGTCCTCGCCTACTCCGGCGGGCTCGACACCTCGGCCCTCATCCCGTGGCTCAAGGAGAAGTACGGCTACGACGTCGTCGCCTGCCTCATCGACGCCGGCCGCGTCAAGGACATCCCGGCCATCATGGAGCGCGCCACGGCCTCGGGCGCCATCGCCGCCGTGGCCATCGATGCCAAAGAGGAGTTCGCCGAGCACTACTGCCTGCCGGCGCTCATGGGCAACGCGCTCTACGAAGACAAGTACCCCCTCGTCAGCGCGCTGTCGCGGCCGCTGATCGCCAAGAAGCTCGTCGAGACGGCGCACGAGTACGGCGCCACCGCCGTCGCCCATGGCTGCACCGGCAAGGGTAACGACCAGGTGCGCATCGACGTCGGGGTCCGTAGCCAGGACCCGAGCCTGCAGATCGTCGCCCCGGCGCGCGGCGCCGACTGGCCCAGCCGCGAGGAGTTGCTCGACTACGTGACGGCCCACGACATCCCGATCGCGCTCACCAAGAAGAGCCCGTACTCGATCGACGAGAACCTGTGGGGGCGCAGCAACGAGTGCGGCGTGCTCGAGGACCCCTGGGTGGCGCCGCCGGCTGACGCCTTCCAGTCCACCGCCGACCCCAAGGACGCGCCCGACGAGCCGCAGCACGTCGTCGTGAGCTTCGAGAAGGGCAAGCCGGTGGCGCTGGACGGCAGGCAGATGGGCCTGGTCGAGCTCATCGAGACCATCGACGCCATCGGCAACACGCACGGCTTCGGCCGCGTCGACATGATCGAGAACCGCCTGGTGGGCATCAAGAGCCGCGAGGTGTACGAGGTCGCCGGCTCCCTGGCGCTCATCACCGCGCACCGTGAGCTCGAGGACCTCGTACTCACCCGCGACCTGCTTCATTTCAAGCGCTCCATCGAGGCCAAGCTGGCCGACATGATCTACGAGGGCCAGTGGTTCGACCCGCTGACCGAGGCCTGCAAGGCGTTCCTGTTCCAGAGCCAGGAGCGGGTCACCGGCGACGTCCGGCTCAAGTTCTACAAGGGCAGCTGCGTGGCCGACGGGCGCCAGAGCGACTTCTCGCTGTACAGTTACAAGCTGGCGACCTACACGACCGACGACGAGTTCACGCACGAGGCTGCAGCCGGCTTCATCCAGTTGTGGGGCCTTCCCATCGAGATCTGGGCGCGGATCGGCAAGGAGCACCACATGATGAAGGAGCTCGAGGAATGACCCCCGCAGTGTCCGACCCGGGCGTGGGTCGCCTGCGGCGACCGCGCCCGCGGCCGGCCGGGATACGATACGCACCATGACGCGGGAGCAGGGCAGATGACGGTCGCGCGCTCAGGCCGTTTCGCCGGCGAGCGCGCTCCCGCGTTCGTGACGCTGAACAGCTCGCTGGCGCTCGACTGGCGCCTCTGGCCCGAGGACATCGAGGGCTCGGTCGCGCACGCGCGGGCGCTGCGTGGGGCCGGCGTGCTCTCGGCCGGGGAGCTCGCGGCGATCGAGGTCGGCCTGGCGGCCGTCGGCCGCGAGATCGAGGCCGGCGCGTTTGCGCCGGCCGACGCCGACGAGGACGTGCACATGGCCGTCGAGCGCCGGCTGACCGAGCTCACGGGCGACGCCGGCGCCAGGCTGCACACGGCCCGCAGCCGCAACGACCAGGTCGTCACCGACGTGCGGTTGCACCTACGCCGGGTGATCGAGCGGCAGGACGCTGCGCTGGCCGCCCTGCAGGGCGTGTTGCTCGGCAGGGCTGCCGACCACGTCGAGACGGTCATGCCTGCCTACACGCACCTGCAGAGAGCTCAGGTCACGTCGCTGGCCCAGCATCTGCTGGCCTACTTCTGGATGCTGGAGCGCGACCGCGGCCGCTTTGCGGCCGCCCGCGAGGCCTGCCTCGAGCTGCCGCTCGGGGCAGGCGCGGCGGTCGGCCTCAACGTCGATCTCGACCGCGAGGCGGTCGCCGCCGACCTGGGCTTCGAGCGCGTCGCCGAGAACTCCCTCGACGCCGTCGCGGGCCGCGACTTCGCGGTGGACTATCTGGCGGCTGCGGCGCAGCTCGGCACGCACTTCAGCCGCCTCGGCGGCGAGCTCGTGCTGTGGGCCACCGCCGAGTTCGGCTTCGTGAGGATGCCCGACGCGTACAGCGGCGGCTCCAGCATCATGCCACAGAAAAAGAACCCGGACGCCGCCGAGCTGATGCGGGCAGCCGCTCCGCGGCTGACCGCCGACCTCGGCGGCCTCCTCGGCGTGCTCCACGGCCTGCCGCTGGCCTACAGCACCGATCTGCGCGAGGACAAGCGCTATCTGTTCGACGCCGTCGACTGCCTCGACCAGCTGCTGCCTGTGGTGCAGGGGCTGCTCGAGGGCGTGACCTTCGAAGAGGCGCGCCTTGCGGCCGCCTGCGATCCCTTCTTGGCGGCCACCGACGTGGCCGACTACCTCGTCGAGAAGGGCGTCCCATTCCGCGAGGCGCACCACCTCACCGGCACGCTGGTCAGGCAGTGCCTCGAGGCCGGGGTGGCCCCGGGCGCCGTCAGCCTGGACCAGCTCCGCGAGCTGTCGCCGGTCTTCGACGACGGCTACTACGCCCTGGACGAACCCGCTGCGCAGCTGGCGCGCAAGCGCTCGCGCGGCGGCTCCGCCCCGGCCCGTGTGCGCGAGCAGCTCGAGCTCGCCAGGGCGGCGCTGGCGGCGCACGCCTGCTGTTAAGCGGGCGGCGGGCGGCAGAGCCGCCCGCCGCCGGCGTCCTCCGCTACACTGTCGCCGTGGACGCGCAGCCACCCCTTCCTCAGACCTTCTTCGTGCGCTCCGCCCTCGACGTCGCCCGCGACCTCATCGGCTGCACGTTATTGTTCCGGGGGGCCGGCGGTCGCATCGTCGAGACGGAGGCCTACCGCCAGGACGACCCGTGCTGCCACGGGTACCGCGGTAAGACGACGCGCAACGCCGTGCTCTTCGGGCCCCCCGGCCACCTGTACGTGTACTTCACCTACGGCATGCACTTCTGCGCCAATGTGGCCTGTGAGCCTGAGGGCGCCGGCGCGGGCGTCCTGCTGCGGGCCATCGTCCCGGAGCACGGGGTGAGGCAGATGATCGCCCGCCGCGGCGTCGAGGAGCCGCGCCTGCTCTGCAGCGGCCCTGCACGCCTCGCGCAGGCGCTGGGCATCGGCCGCGAGCAGAGCGGGTTGCCCGTCTGGGAGCCGCCCCTCGCGATCCTCTCGCGTGAAGGAACAGGCGGGTCGACCGCGGCGGTGCCGCGCATCGTGACGACGCCCCGCGTCGGCGTGCGCGGCGGCGACCAGAAGCCCTGGCGCTTCGTCGACGCCGACAGCCGGTTTCTCTCGCGGCCGCCGCCGCGCCCAGCGAACGGGGGTGCCGCCATGGCTCGGGTGGGTAAGAATAGTCAGCTCCGACCGACGAAAGGACCACCGTGAAGCTACGCGAGATCTACGAGACCGCCGTGCGCATGGGCATCGAGGCCGACCCGCGCGGCAAGGAGGGCGTGGACGAGTTCCTGGCCCGCTCGAAGAAACGCTACGACGCGCTTCCCGAGCACCTCAAGGCCCTCGTCGACCCGGAGGAGCTCACCAACCCCTTCAACGACACGCGCATCTACGTCGGCGATCCCGACACCGAGGTCACCACGCTCATCGGCGGCATCGACATGAATACCGGCGAAGTGGTCCTCACCGATCGCCTGCGCGAGAAGGGCACGCCGATCGACGCCATCTACACGCACCACCCCGAAGGCTGGGGCCTCACCAGGCTCGACAGCGTCATGGAGGTGCAGGCCGACATCTGGGCCACCATGGGCGTGCCCATCCAGGCCGGGGAGAAGTTCATCATGGAGCGCATGGACGAGGTGCGCCGCCGCCTCATGCCGCTCAACTACGACCAGGCGATCGACGCGGCGCGGCTCCTCGAGATCCCGTTCTTCTCGGCCCACACGCCGACCGACAACCTCGTGGTCGACTATCTCAACAAGTGGTTCGCCAAGAAGAAGCCCACGCTGATCGAAGACGTGCAGAAGGCGCTGCTCGAGATCCCCGAGTACCGCATCGCCGCGCAGAAGGGCGCCGGCCCGTACATCGGCAAGAGCAGCCCCGGGGCGCGGGCCGGCAAGGTGTGGGTCGACATGACCGGCGGCACCGAGGGCCCCAAGAAGGTCATCGAGAAGCTCGCCGACGGCGGCGTCGGCACCATCGTCGGCATGCACATGGGCCAGGAGATCCGTGACGAGGCCGACAAGCACAACATCCACGTCGTCATCGCCGGGCACATGAGCAGCGACTCGCTGGGCATCAACATCTTCCTCGACGAGCTCGAGCGGGGCGGCGTCAAGACGATCGCCACCAGCGGCCTCACCCGCGTCCACCGCGACAAGAAGGGCAAGGTCGTCAAGGAGGAGCCGGGCGCGCTGCCGGCGCTCTGAGCGCCGCGCGCCCGGCGCGCTCATGAGGGCGCCGCCGAGATGACGGCTGCAAGACAGGTCGAGCTGCTGGCGCCGGCCGGGGAGCCGCGCGCCTTGCGCGCGGCCCTTGCGGCCGGCGCCGACGCCGCCTACTTCGGTCTCGAGCGCTGGAGCGCGCGCGCCTTCGCCGGCAACTTCGCCGGCAGGACTGCCGTCGAGGCGGTCGAGACGGCCCACCTGTACGACGCCCGCGCGTATCTGGCGCTCAACACGCTGCTCAAGGACGACGAAGTCGGGCCGGCGCTGGCGGCGCTGGAAGCGCCGTACTTCGCCGGCCTGGACGCGCTCATCGTCGCCGACCTCGGCTTCGCCGCGCGCGTGCGCGAGGCGTACCCGGAGCTGCCGCTGCACGCCAGCACCCAGCTGAACACGCACAGCTCGTCTCAACTTGAGGCGCTCGCCCGGCTCGGCTTCACCCGGGCGATCCTCGCCCGCGAGCTCAGCCTCGCGGAGATCGCCGCCCTCGAGGCGCACGGCCTCGAGCTCGAGGCCTTCGTCCACGGGGCGCTCTGCTACGGCTACTCCGGCGATTGCCTGCTGTCGAGCATGGTCGGCGGGCGCAGTGGCAACCGGGGGCGCTGCAGCCAGTCCTGCCGCCTGCGCTACGACCTGCGCCGCCTGGGCGGCACATCCGCGCGCGGCGGCGCCGGGACGGCTTCGGCCGCCGCCGGCCGTCACGGCGGTCCGGCCGTGGACCACGATACGGCCGCCGACCGCGCCGACGAACCCACGCGTGTCATGTCCACCTCGGACCTCGCGGCGATCGGTGTGCTGCCCCAGTTGCTCGCCGCGGGGGTCACCTCGTTCAAGATCGAGGGCCGCATGAAGGACGCCGCCTACGTCGGCGTGACCACGGCCGTGTACCGCGAGGCCCTGGACGCGGCGCTCGCCGATCCCGGAGGCTACGAGGTGCTCCCCGAGTGGAGTTCGCGGCTCGAGCAGAGCTTCTCGCGGAGCTTCACGACGGCCCACCTGGACGGCCGCCACCATGAGGTCCGCAGCGGCGGCCGCGGCGGCCACCGCGGCGTGCTCGTGGGCCGCGTGGCGGCGGTGGACGAGCGTCGCGGCGAGGTCAGGGTGCGGCTCGCGACGGAGGTCGCCGCGGGCGATCTCGTCTATCTGTATACGCCGTGGGGCCAGACCGAGCCCGTACGCGTCCAGGAGGGCGGCGATGCCGAGCTCACGCTGCGCCTGCATGAACGCGTCGCCGTCAAGGACCGCCTGTTCCGCCTGGCGGCGGCCGACGCCGGGCGGCTGGCCCGCGACCTCGTCGCCGGTCGCAGCGCCCTACGCCCCGTGCTACTACGCATGTGCCTCGTCGGAGAGGAGGGTCGGCCGGCGGCGCTGGCCATCGCGACCGAGGCCGGCGGCGAGACCGTGACCGTCACGACCGCGGAGCCGCTGGCGCCGGCGCGCACCGCGGCGCTCACCGCCGAGAAGGCCCGCGACGCGCTCGGCGCGCTGGGCGGCACGCCGTACCGGCTCGGCGAGCTCGAGTTCGCCGTCGCCGACGGGGTCTTCCTGGCCGTCGGCGATCTCAAGGACCTGCGGCGGCGGGCCGTGGCGGCGCTCGACGAGCGCCGCCTGGCCGCCCGCCGCCGCGGCCCCGTATCGCGCCGCCGGGGAGAGCTACGCCCCGGGGCACCTCGCCCAACGTCATTCTCGGCCGTTGACGGCGGCGACGAGCCGCCCGGTCTCGTGCTCGTGCTGCGCCCGGGCGAGCACCCTCTGCGCCCCCCGGGGGTCGACGCGGTCTGCCTCGACCTGCGGACCTCGGATCCTCCCGGGGCGATCGCGGCGGCTGCCGAGGCCCTGCGGTCCCCTGGTCTTCCGCTGCGCGCCCGTCTCCCCGAGATCCTCTTCGATGCGGATGCGTCGTGGCTGAGCGCCGTGCTCGCGGTGCGGTGGGACGCGGTGTACGCGCGGCACCTGGGCCTGCTCGTGAGCGAAGGGCCGAGCGCGGCGCCCGACCCGCACGCGGATTCTCCGCCGATCGTGCTCGAGTACCCGCTGCAGGGCCTGAACGGCCTGGCCGCCGGAGTAGTGGCCGGCTTGGCCGGCCGTTCGCCGGCGGCCGTCGTCGCCTCACCGGAGGCGTCGCTCGAGGAGATCGCCGGTCTCCGTTCGGCCATGGCGGCCGGCGCTCCGCCTCTCGATCCGCCTCCCGCCGTCGAGGCGCTCGCCTTCGGCCGCCAGCAGGTACTGCACACGCGCGACCAGCTGGGCCGGGCTGAAGGCCTCTTCAAGGCGCCCGGCCCGGCCCAGCACGTGGGCCTGCTGCTCGAAGACGCCAAGGGCTACCAGTTCCCGGCCGACGTCGCCGCCGGCGGGACGCGCCTCTTCAACGCCCGCGTGACCAACCTGGCGCCGAACCTCGACGAGCTCCGCGCCGCGGGGGTGACCACGTTCCTCGTCGTGCAGTCGGACCTCGACGAGGCGGAGCGCGCGGCCTTCGTCGTCGGCGGACTGCCGGCACTGGCCCCGCTCGCCTCCCGCGAGCGCTCCACCACCGGTCACCTCTTCCGCGGCGTCGCCTGAGGCTGCGATCCGACGGCCGGGCCGTGTGGCTGGGTCTCTCGCAGGCAAGATAAGGGCCACGCTCGCGGCTTATCTTCCCCCCAGCAGCCACGCGGATCTGCGCCAGCTCCGCCCGCGCCGCCTCCCCCGACCGCCGCCACCCCTGTGGTATCATCCGCGACGGCCGCGAAGCCGCGGCGGCCCGGCGCGGAGTCTCGGCCGGGCCCGCCACGAACCCCGTCCGGAGGCTTCATCCGTGACCGACCGTCGCCTCATCGACGACCTCATGATCGGCGCCGTCGAGGTCCTGCCCGAAGGCGCCCTTGAGGCCAAGCTCGACCTCGCCGAACGCGAGGGACGGCCTCTGCGCGTCAAGCTCGGCGTCGACCCCACGGCGCCGGACATCCACCTCGGCCACACGGTCGTCCTCAACAAGCTGCGCCAGTTCCAGGACGCCGGGCACGTCGCGGTGCTCATCATCGGCGACTACACGGCGCGTATCGGCGACCCTTCGGGTCGCAGCAAGACGCGTCCCCGCCTCGATGGGGCGGTCATCGACGCCAACGCCAAGACGTACCAGGATCAGGCCTTCCTCATCCTCGACGACGATCCCGCCAGGCTCGAGGTGCGCCACAACGGGGAGTGGCTGGCGCCGCTCACCACCGAGCAGATCTTCGAGCTCACCGCGACGACTACGGTCGCGCGGATCCTCGAACGCGACGACTTCGCCAAGCGCTGGGCGGCGCACCAGCCCATCTCGCTGCTCGAGATGCTCTATCCACTGGCTCAAGGATACGACTCGGTGGCCGTCGCGGCCGACATCGAGCTCGGCGGCACCGATCAGAAGTTCAACCTGTTCATGGGCCGCGACCTGCAGGAGTACTTCGGCCAGCGGCCGCAGGCGATCGTGACCCTCGACATCCTGCCCGGCACCGACGGCGTCGAACGCATGAGCAAGAGCACCGGCAACTATATCGGCGTCACCGAAGACCCGCGCGACGTGTACGGCAAGGTCATGAGCATCCCCGACGAAAGGATGATGACCTACTTCCGCCTGCTCACGCCGCACCACGCCGACGAGTTCGCGGCCCTGGAGGCGGAGCTCGAGAGCGGTGCCGTGAACCCGCGCGATCTCAAGGCGCGCCTGGCGCGCGAGATCATCGCGCGGCTGCGCGGCGCCGCTGCCGCAGCGGCGGCCGAAGACCACTTCGACAAGGTGTTCCGCCGCCACGAGGCCGCCGCCGACCTGCAGGAGCTCGCTCTCGAGCCGTCCGACCTCGATGACGGCGGGCAGGTGTTCCTGCCCGCCGTCTTCGAGCGCTGGTTCGGCCAGACGCGCTCCGAGTGGCGGCGGCGCATCCAGCAGGGCGGCGTGAGCCTCGATGGCGAGCCACTGACGAGCCTCGCCGTCCCCGCCGCCCAGCTCGCCGACCGCCGCCTCAAGGCCGGCAAGTCGGCTCAGGTCCAAGGTCTGATCAAAGGCCTCTGAGCCCTTGCGTCGGCGGCCCTCGCGGCGCCTTCGCACAGCCTCGTTTCACGCCACGCTCAGCGCAGGTTGACACGCTTTCCTCAGCGGGTATACTCCCGTAGCGCTTTTGGAGTCCGCTGGTTGCGAGTCCGCTCGCGACGATGACCGGAGAGCGCGGACCGTTGAACGACTCGGCGCCTTCGTGTATACTACGAAGTCCCTGTCGGGACGTGGTGGTCAGGTACTCAGTCTCACGACCTTACCTGCCGGGGGCAGTGCGCCTCCAGACCGCCACAACGGTCCGATAGTGTGCCTACGTGGCACGCGGTCTTTGAAAACTGAACAGGATGAGGAAGCCGATCTGTCGGCGTCGCTTCGGCGGCACGGCGATCGGTGGACGCCAGTGCGCCTGGCGTGCCCTTCGGGGTGCGCGAGGTTCAATGAATACCCCGTCGCGTGGTCCTTCATTGCTGAAACACGGGCGGCCTTCGGGCCGGCCGCAACGGACCACAAGACAGACCGAAGCGATGGCTCGCTTCGGTATTTGAGCTTTCGAGCTCTCTCTAAGCTTGTCCCGGGGCTTCGGCCCCGAGCACCAAGTTTTCACGGAGAGTTTGATCCTGGCTCAGGACGAACGCTGGCGGCGTGCTTAACACATGCAAGTCGAGCGAGAAAGCACCTTCGGGTGTGAGTACAGCGGCGAACGGGTGAGTAACACGTGGGCAACCTGCCTCAGAGACTGGGATAACGTCCCGAAAGGGACGCTAATACCGGATGATGCGCGACCTGCCAAGTGGGTCGCGCCAAATGGTAGCGTAAGCTTCTACTCTGGGATGGGCCCGCGCCGGATTAGCTTGTTGGTGAGGTAACGGCTCACCAAGGCGACGATCCGTAGCTGGTCTGAGAGGACGATCAGCCACACTGGGACTGAGACACGGCCCAGACTCCTACGGGAGGCAGCAGTGGGGAATC
>Ga0315281_10001835_pt1 | contig 31556 bp, 27 predicted proteins | sample YL17G07_0_MG_FD_204540 | JGI IMG/M metagenome (GOLD analysis project Ga0315281, IMG submission 204540) | Sediment microbial communities from Yellowstone Lake, YNP, Wyoming, USA - YL17G07_0 | ecosystem: Environmental > Aquatic > Freshwater > Lake > Sediment | place: USA: Wyoming | collected...
TCCACGAATTCACGCGGATCAAAGGTCCTCAGGTCCTCGATGGCCTCGCCGATGCCCACAAACTTGACCGGGATTGAAAGCTCTTTGGAAATGGCGAAAACGATGCCGCCCTTGGACGTGCCGTCGAGCTTCGTGAGAACGATGCCGGTGACACCGACCGCCTCATGAAACATCTTCGCCTGTACCAGTGCGTTCTGGCCCGTGTTTCCATCGAGCACAAGCAGCGTTTCATGGGGCGCGCCTGGCAGTTCCCGCGACACAATGCGGGCCACTTTTTTGAGCTCTTCCATGAGGTTCGATTTCGTATGCAGTCTGCCGGCAGTATCCACGATGAGCACGTCCACTGCCCGGGCCTTTGCCGCGGAAACAGCGTCGAACACCACGGCGCTTGGGTCGGCGCCTTCCTTGTGTTTGATCACGGGGATACCCGAGCGCTCCCCCCAGATAGAAAGCTGCTCCGAGGCCGCCGCGCGGAACGTATCTCCCGCGGCAAGCATCACCTTCTTTCCCTCTGCCTGAAGACGGTACGCCAGCTTGCCGATGCTCGTGGTCTTGCCCGTGCCGTTCACACCGACAATGAGCACGACAGAAGGAACAGCGGTCAGAGAAAAGAGCGATGAACGAGCCGAGAGGATTTCAAAAAGGATTTGCCTGAGCCGTTCCTTCACCTGCGCGGGAGAGGACAGTTCATTTCGATTGAACCGTTCCTTCAGGTCCCTGAGCACGGCCGAGGCGGTCTCGACACCCGCGTCCGACGCAATAAGCGCCTCTTCAAGTTCGTCGAGAAACGCTTCATCGATCTTTTCTCCGAGGATCAGCGATCCGACTTTATCGGCAAAGTTTTTTCTGGTCTTTGCCAGCCCTTCACTTAGGGAACGGAGAACACCGAGCATGAATAACCCTCACAATAAATCAAATTACAAATTATAAATTCGAAATCCCAAATAATATCCAAATTCAAAATTCCAATTTCCAGACATTTGCATTTTGGGACTTGGTGCTTGAAATTAATTTAGGATTTGGTGCTTGCTATTTGGAATTTGTTACTAATCAAGCTGCAGTTTTCCCGATGCGTCAGAATCGCCCCCGGTAACTGTCTTTTTACCCGCATGTTGTATTTCTTCGCCGTCTTCGGACTCCGCAGGAGAAACCGAATAAGCAGCCTGCCGGTAAAGATACCGGTCATGCATCTTGCTGTACCCTGTCCACGCTCCTTCGGCCACACCCTCTTTTTTGAGTGTCGCCTGGAAGTTGTTGATCTTGGCCGCAAGGTCGTCGAGATAGTTGATGACGATCGCTTCCTGGATCTTGGGTTTTTTGGGAGACCCAAACTCGTACTCGCCGTGGTGCGAGAGGATGATGTGTTTGAGCAGCAGGGTCAACTCCGCGGGGAATGCCGGGATGGTGTTGACCTTCTCGACAATCATCTCATACCCAAGGGAAATGTGTCCGAGAAGCCGTCCTTCGGTCGTGTACTCGATCGACTTTCTGACCGCAAGTTCTTTTACCTTGCCGACGTCATGCAGAAACGCGCCGACGGTCAGTAAATCCAGATCAAGGGAGGGAAAATGCTTTGCCACGTCCCGGCTGAGCGCAACAAGTTCAACCACATGCTCGAGCAACCCGCCGATGTAATTGTGATGCAGCGTTTTTGCGGCCGGTGTGCGTTTGAAGCTTGCCATAAAGGATGGATCGTCAAGAAAAGCGTTCATGAGCTGCCGGAGGTGGCCGTTGGAGAGGGAAACCGCATGTGCCCGAAGCTCCGAAACCATTTCATCGATATTGCGCGGCGAGGCCTCGAGGAAGTTTGCGATGTCCACCCTCGCGTCACTGACCTTTTCGAGCGTTTTCATTTTGATCTGCATCGAGCCCTGGTAAATCGACGCCATGCCCTTGATGCGGATGAAATCCTCGCGCTCGAACTTTCCGGAAAGCTCATCGGCGTTGTCCCAGAGCCGACCGTCGATCTCGCCAGTCTTGTCAGCGAGTTTGATCGAAAGATAGGTCACGCCGTTTTTTGCCGTCGATATCTGCTTCGAGGTGACGAGGTAGATTTCCTCAACCCAGTCGCCCTCTTTCAACGACGCTATAGTCTGCATCAATGCCCCTTCCCTGGTTGAGATTACTTCTTCTTTACGAAGGCATGATATTCTTCCCCGTCCCTGGCAAGGCCGAGAAATTCATTCCCGGTCATTTTGCACCAGGCAGGCATATCTTTGACGATCCCGTCATCGTCTGAAAGCACCTTGAGTACCCGTCCCGACTGCATTTCCTTGATCTTGTTCGACGTCTTGAAAATCGGCATGGGACAGGCGAGACCCACGCAGTCCATTATTTCATCGGGCTTGATATCTTTACCATCCATATAAGACCCTGTCAGATGTCACCCTGTCAATGTTCTCATCGTTATATCAATCTGCAATCCACAATGCGGATTCCGCAATTGCATCACGCCATCTCATGCTCATGTCCGGCGTCAGCGGATAGCTTCACCGGTGAGGTTTTGCCCTGTTTCTTGTAGTAATCATCGAGCGCCGATTTGAGCGCTTCTTCAGCCAGGACCGAGCAATGCATTTTCACCTTGGGCAATCCTCCCAAAGCCTCGGCAACCGCGGCATTCGATATTTTGAGCGCCTCGTCAATGGTCTTGCCCTTCACCAGGTCCGTCACCATGCTGCTCGTGGCAATGGCCGCGCCGCAGCCGAAGGTCTTGAACTTGGCGTCGGTGATGATGTTATTTTCCACTTTGATGTAGAGACGCATTACATCGCCGCATACAGGGTTGCCGACCGTGCCGACGCCATCGGCGTTCTCGATCTCTCCCACATTATGGGGCTGGGCGAAATGTTCCATCACTTTTGAACTGTACTGTTCCATAGTATCCTCCTCAATATTTTCTGTAACTATTCAGGTCTGTCGCGGAGCGTAGACGCAAAAAGCGCGCACCAACAAACAAAGAAAGTCAAAAGAGCCAAAACAGTGCGTGCGAAGCGAAAGCGCTGTGGAACAGGTATGCAACTATTGATACAAAGTGCAATGCCCGGCGCGCTTGCGACTATGCGGAGCGGCTGACCTGAGTAGTTACTATTTTTTCCGTTTTATCATATCTTCGTAGAGGGGCGACATCTCCCGCAAACGCTGGACAATGGGAGGCAGCTTCTCTATGACGTAATCGATATCTTCCTCGGTATTGCCCATGCCGAGCGACATGAGCAGGGTGCCGTTCGCCACCGCCGCGTCCGTGCCGATACAGGTCAGCACATGGGACGTCTTGAGAGAACGGGAAGTGCATGCCGATCCGCTCGAGACCGAGATCCCGGCCATGTTCAGGAAAAGAAGCATGGACTCTCCCTCAACGTACCACATCGAGACATTCAGGTTCTGCGGCAATCTGTGATCGGGATGTCCATTGATCACCAGGTGGTCGATCTTGTCCATGAGGCCTTTCTGGAGCCTGTCGCGGAGAGGGGCAAGGTAGCTCATCCGGTTCCGGACCTCGGCCGCCGCAAGCTCCGCGGCCTTGCCCAGTCCCACGATGGCAGGCACGTTCTCGGTGCCCGCGCGCCGTCCATCTTCCTGGATACCGCCTTCGATCTGCGGTTTGATCCTGACGCCCTTGCGAACGAAAAGCCCGGCCGCGCCCTTGGGTCCATAGAACTGATGGCCCGAGAACGAAAGCGCATCCACGCCCAGTTCCCGGACATCCACGGGAATCCATCCCGTGGTCGCAACCGCATCAGTATGAAACAGTACACCCTTCTCTTTTGTGATCCTGCCTATCTCTTCTATCGGTTCGATCGTGCCGATTTCGTTGTTCGCGTGCATGATCGAAACCAGGACTGTTTCTTTCGTGATCGCCCTGGCAACGTCGCCGGGGTCCACAAGCCCCTGCTTGTCCGTCGGCAGGGAGGTGACCGTGAATCCGGATTTTTCGAGCGTTTTCACGGGATGCAGAACGGAAAAATGCTCCAACTGCGATACGATGATGTGCTTGCCCTTCTGGCTGTTCGCCTGGGCCAGCCCCTTGATCGCGAAATTGTTCGACTCGGCGCCGCTCGCGGTAAAGAATATTTCATCAGCCCTGGCCCCGATGAGTTCACCTGTCTTCGCCCTGGCCTCTTCGACGGCATTCTTGGCTTCCCTGCCGATATCGTGCAGGTTAGAGGGGTTGCCGAACTTTGCTGAGAAATAAGGGAGCATGGCCTCCAGTACCTTCGGATGGACAGGCGTGGCGGCCGCGTGGTCAAGATACACTTTCCTCATATCACTCATATCAACAGACCCCCTTCCCCGCAAGGGCCGCTTTTCTCCGCGGTTTCAGGAGAAGCGGTTCCTTCTGATGCTGCTGCAAGAGATCGTCAAAACTGATGCTGTCGAGCGCTTCTTCAATTTTTGCGCCCACCTTTGCCCATGCCATCCTGGCCACGCAATCGTCGGTCTGGTAACACCCACCCGACTCGCCGGGCTCCAGACAATGGGACAGGGCTATCGGTCCTTCCAGCACGCGCACAATATCTCCTATCGTCAGTTCCGACGGCTTCCGCGCAAGCAAATACCCGCCTGCGGGACCACGCACGCTCTCGATCAAACCGGCCTTGCCGAGCCTATGCAGTATCTGCTCAAGATAGGAGAACGAAATCCCCTGTCTATCCCCTATCTCTTTAATCGAGATCGGCCCCTTACCGTAATGCCGCGCAACCTCAAAGACCGCCCGGACCCCGTATTTGCCTTTCGTGGAAAGCTTCACCGTAGTACCCCATCACCACATCATATCCAGTGCGGATATACAGGACCATTTAAATCCTGTCAACCGTCAACTTAACGATAACAAACTTGACCATTTCTGTCAAGTATATTTTTCCGCCGTGTATTTTTCCGCCAAATTACTCGGTTAACCTATGATATATTCAAATCGCAACTACGCAGGTCTGCCGTTGAGCACAGGCGCAAAAAACGCGCCACAACATCAGGGTACCGACGCCTCAGTCAAAACAACGCGTGCGTTGCGAAAGCGCTGGGAGTATGTGTACGAACGGCGTTCCAGCGTAATAATAAGCCGCACGCCTTGCGTCGAAGCTAAGCGGCTGTCCTGTGTAGTTCCTTCAATGAGAAGCACCGTTCATGACCAACCAGCCGGATCACGAAACCCCCTTTTTTCATTCGCGCGGCCGATCCTCTTTGTGTTATACTCTTGTCCATGCCCCAAACCGGCCCCCATAACCCGATCACGAGCAAAGACAACAGCGTCGTTAAGCATCTCCGTTCCTTTGCCGATTCGAAATATCGAAAAAAAGAAAAATCCTTTTTGATCGAAGGCATCAAGATGGTAGAGGAAGCGCTCCGCGACAACCTGGGGGTTGAACTTCTGGTAGCCGCACCAGCCCTTCTCCAGCATCAGGGAAAAGGCGTGCTCAAACTAGCTGAGAACCGCGCTGTCGAGGTTCTCTGGATATCCGATCGCCTGATGGATGCACTGGCGGAAAGCAAGACCCCTCAGCCGGTCATGGCTGTCATAAAAATGAAGGAGTATTCCGAAGACGCGCTCCTTGATCCACTGAACGGGATAATCATCATCGCCCATCAGCTGCAAGACCCGGGCAATCTTGGTACGATCATCAGGACCGCCGAGGCCGTGGGCGCGTCAGGCGTCGCCATAACGAAAAACACGGTCGACCCTTATAATGATAAGGCGGTCCGCGCATCGATGGGCAGTATTTTACGCCTGCCGATAGTTCGCCTGGGCGATGGGACAGCGTTCATAAGGACGTGCAGAGAGAAGGGCTTTCAGACAGCGGCAACGGTATTGTCAGGCGAACGGTCCTGCTTCGATGTTGATCTGACGAAACCGACGGTTTTTATTTTAGGTCAGGAGGGCGCAGGACTGCCGCAGGATATTATTGCTGATATAGACCTTCGCATCCACATCCCCATGACGGACACAATCGATTCGCTGAATGTCGCCACGGCTGCGGCAGTGGTCCTCTATGAGACGATGAGACAAAGAACAAAGGGGAAAGAGCCATGCTGAAATCCAGGCAGCGCATCTGCATTAAATTGTCAGTGAGAACATTCCCATCAACTGTTCATTGTTCATCTCAGTGATCCACGCCTCGGACCCGGACTGGATGACGTCGTTCGATAGCCTTATTTTCCCCTCGATCATCTGATCGATCTTCTCCTCGATGGTGCCCTTCGTGATGAACTTGTGAACAATCACATTATTTTTCTGTCCGATCCTGAATGCCCGGTCGGTTGCCTGGTTCTCAACCGCCGGGTTCCACCACCGGTCAAAATGAATGACATGGTTCGCCGCGGTAAGATTGAGCCCCACGCCCCCGGCTTTAAGGGACAGCACCATATAGGGCACATAGTCCTCATCCTGAAACCGGGCCACGAGATCCTTCCTCTTTCCCACCGGCGTACCGCCATGCAGCACAAGACCCTGCCGCCCGAATATTCCTGTCAAAAATTCTGAAAGCGGGCTTGTGATCTCCCTGAACTGGGTGAACACCAGAACGCGTTCCCGTTTTTCATGGATCGTTTCGCAGATTTCGCGCAGCCTGCTGAATTTACCGCTGTCGCTCTCGTCGTACAGCCCGGTGCCAAGATACTGGTCCGGATGATTGCAGAGCTGTTTGAACTTCATGAGCGAACTCAGGATGAGCCCTTTTCTCTGGATACCTTCCGTGCTTTCGATGGTCTTTCTGAGATCATCCACCAGCTTCTGGTAAAGCACCGCCTGTCTTCTGCTTAACAACGACCAGGTTTTCATCTCCACCTTGTCCGGCAGATCGGAGATGACCATTTTGTCCGTCTTGAGCCGCCGGAGAATGTAGGGGCTGATGACCTTTCTGAGACGGCCGTATCCTTCATGGTCTCTGGCCAGATTTTTGGAAAATTTACTAAACTCCTTGCGGCTGCCGAGAAGACCGGGGTTGATGAAGTCGAACAAAGACCAGAGATCGGACAGCCGGTTCTCAACCGGGGTGCCGGTCATGACGATGCGGTTGACGGACTTCAGTGTTTTGACCGTTTTGGTCTGCTTTGTGCCGGGATTTTTGATCGCCTGGGCCTCATCGAGGACAACGTACTTCCACTCATAGGTATGGAGCCATTCGTACTTTTGCACCATTGAGTAGGTCGTGATCACGAGATCGATTTTGTCCAGCTCACGGGCTTTTTTCGGCTCCACACGATGAGAACCGTTTCCCGCGGGGTGAGCTGTATAATACTCGATATCCGGCGCAAACTTCATGATCTCATTCGCCCAATTCGAGAGCAGAGACGCGGGAAGCACGAGGAGACTGGCGCCGCTCTCTCCCCTGTGCTTCAACAGGTGAAGAAGCGCCAGGACCTGCACGGTCTTGCCGAGCCCCATGTCATCGGCAAGGCACATGCCGAACCTCAGGGAATGCAGAAAGGCAAGCCAGTTCAATCCCTTTTCCTGATAGGGCCTGAGTTTCGCTCTGAACAAGGGGCTTATTGTTACCGAAGCGACCGTGTCAGGATGGCGCATCTTCGCTGTAACCGATTCAAGCCATTGGCCGCGGGTGACCGTTATTGCCGTGTCGGTCCCGGAGATGTCCAGCAGCAATTTGGGGTTCATTTGAAATCGAAGCGCGTCGCGGAACGAAAGCCCCCCGCTTCTGGCAAGCCTGCGCGCTTTTTCGTAGGCATCGAGGGTTTGGCGCAGCTTATCAGGGTCGACCGCCACCCAGCGGTTCCTGATCAGAGCAAGCCCTTCCGCCGATTCAAGCAGCTGCCGGGCCTCCTCAAAAGAAACCGGAGTATCCTCAAGGTGCAATCCGATATCGAAACTGAGCAAGGCATCCATCCCTACAGCAGAAGGCTGGCTGTCGCCCAGAGAGATGCTGACTTTCAGGCTCGATGACCCGCTCTTCCACCAGTCGGGGATGCGGCACAGGATGCCGGACCGCTCGTACAGGGGAACTTCCCGCAGGAAGGTGTAGGCCTCCTTCGGGGACCAGGCCAGGGGATGGTACAGCTCTCCGCTCTCCAAAAGTCCTGCTATGAGCGCGCTCTCCTTCGCGGCGCGATGAACCGCCGAGAGCAAGTCGAGAAGCTTCTTGCTGTCGTTGCCGTGCTCGGTCAGCGCATGCTTCAGGGGAAAATGCTGCGACTTGCCTTGTTTGTTCAGCCCCGTTGTGTAGGTGGCCAGAAAAGCGAAGGGGACCTCCTCACGCTTGTTGTCCACGAGATGAAAAAATACCCGCCCGACGAGGTGTACATCGGGGCTGTACTGTTGGATGAACTCCTCGACCGTGCCGTGGTACCGCCTGATCTCCCGTGAGAACTCGTCGTGGAGCCGCTGCCAGAGATCATCCAGCACCACCCTGCTCAGATATTCGGCGCCGGTCATCAGGGGCACGGATGCAAGCTCGCGGTCCCGCTCCTCTTCGGTGAGTTTGACAGAGACTCCATCCCGGATGGATTCAAGATCCGGAGTCTGCTTGAGCTTGTTGGCGAAAAGACCGCAAAAACCGCGCAAAAAATCGAGTGACGGAGAGAGGGGCACGGATGCGCCGCGGAATCCCAGAAAAAGAAACGCGCCGTCAGGATTTTCCGTGAACCGTCTGAATATCTCCCGCTCGAGCAAATCTCTGCTCTTGTCGGGCCGCTCCCGGGTCTTCAGCCACTCCAGCCGGACAGAACCGACGGGCATGACAACTGCCTGCAATTCCCGGTTTATGGATGTCTCCTCGTCATGTTTCCTGACCATATACATAGCAGCACACTACCTTTATGCGTGACTAACCGATAAAAAAACCCCGAGTCTTTACAAAACTCAGGGCGTTAATGCAGCCATAGGCGAGGCCATCTCATGCGACAACCCTCACCGGTCTCTCTTCGCCAGCCACTCCTTGAGCCTCGGACATTTTTTCTTCGCGCGATTGTCAATACAGTCACCGCAGATCGTCATGTCGGGACTGCAGGGAGTGAAGCCATCGACAGAATGAGTATTCGCTTCTTTTTTTATCTTCGCGCTTCGCGCTTTTTCGATACTAGTGACTTTTGCCATGCTTGTACAATACGTATTCGGCGAGATTACAGAACCGACTTTCAATCCGCATTCCGCAATCCGAATTCCGCATTCGTTAATCCATCCTGTAGTTCGGAGCTTCCTTCGTGATCACTACGTCATGGACATGGGACTCACGGAGACCGGCGACGGTGATCCTGATGAACTGCGCCTTTTCCTTCAGCGCCTTCAGGCTCTCGGCGCCGCAATACCCCATGCCGGAACGCACACCGCCGATAAGCTGGTGCACGCTTGCCGAAAGGGTGCCCTTATACGGGACACGCCCCTCGATACCCTCAGGCACGAGTTTGGACCTCTCCTCTTCATGAGACTGGAAGTAGCGGTCCTTACTGCCCCGTTCCATGGCCCCGATGGAACCCATGCCGCGGTAGACCTTGTAACTCCTGCCCTGGAACAGCACGCTCTCGCCCGGACTTTCTTCAGTGCCCGCGAAGAGACCGCCGATCATGACCAACGAAGCGCCGGCCGCCAGGGCCTTGGTAATGTCGCCGGAGAACTTGATGCCGCCGTCGGCGATGACGGGGATGCCCGCCTTGTCCGCTTCTTTGCAGCATTCCATGATGGCCGTGATCTGCGGCACGCCCGCTCCGGACACGACCCGGGTGGTACAGATGGAACCGGGACCGATGCCGACCTTCACACAGTCCGCGCCGGCGCGGATAAGGTCCTTTGCCGCCTCGGCGGTGGCTATGTTCCCTGCTACGACATCAAGCTCGGGATACTTCTTCTTGATCCCTTTCAGTGCGTCGAGAACGCCCTGGGAATGGCCATGGGCCGTGTCTACAACAATGATGTCCACTCCGGCCTTGAGCAGCTCCGGTACGCGCTCGGAATAGTCGCCCACGCCGACCGCGGCGCCGACACGCAGGCGTCCGAGCTTGTCCTTGCAGGCATGAGGGTATCTGATCTTCTTCTCGATGTCTTTGATCGTGATGAGGCCCCGCAGGGTATCATCTTTGTCCACGATCAGCAGCTTTTCGATCTTGTGCTTCTGGAGAATTTTCATGGCTTTTTCCAGCGTTGTGCCGATCGGGGCCGTTATCAGAGTGTCCTTGGTCATCACCTCGGACACTTTGAGGTTATACCGTGTCTCGAAGCGAAGGTCGCGGTTCGTCAGAATACCGACAAGCTTGTGTCCCTTTGTCACGGGCACGCCGGAAATGCGGTATTTCTTCATAACGTCCAGGGCATCGGAAATCTTAGCGTCGGGAGAAATGGTGATGGGATCGATAATCATGCCGCTTTCCGACTTTTTGACCTTGTCCACTTCCTCAGCCTGGATGTCAATGGGGAGCGCCTTATGGATGAACCCCAGGCCGCCTTCCTGGGCCAGGGCTATGGCGAGTTTTGCCTCGGTCACGGTATCCATGGCAGCGCTCACGAGCGGGATATTGAGCAGTATCCGTTTGGTAAGCTGAGTGCGGACGTCCACATCCTTGGGCAGAACATCGGATTTTGCGGGCAAGAGCAACACGTCGTCAAATGTAAGACCTTCACGAATCGGACCGACAACCATGGGATTTCTCCTTATGAAAAAGAATTAATCTACACGAGCCCTGAGACCGCTGCGACCGGAAAAATTGAGTTGCCGTCACCGTGCCAGCTGCATCAGAGTTTATTATGGTACCACACTCGCCCAAAAACCTCAAGACAAACCGGATTATTCAAAACCCGATTGCCTGTTCAGAAAGGGGTTCTCCCGGCGTTCCTCGCCGATCGTGGAAGCGGGTCCGTGGCCGCAGAAGACCTTGGTATCGTCCGGCAGGGTCATGAGGTTAGTTTTGATAGACCGGAGCAGCGTCATGAGGTCGCCTCCCGGAAGGTCCGTCCTGCCGATGGAGCCGGCAAAGAGCGAGTCGCCCGTAAAGACCATGCCCTGTTCGAGCAGACTGATGCCGCCCGAAGAATGGCCGGGGGTGTGCAGAACCTTGAGTGATATTTCTCCGGCATTGATCACGTCTCCGTGTTTCAAATGCCTGTCCGCCTGAGGCGATGCAACTGAATTCATGCCGAATGCACGGGATTGCATGGGTGCCGAGGCCATCAGCGGCGCATCTGCCTCATGAATGAGCAACTCAGCGCCGGTGGCTTCCTTAAGCGCCTTGTTCGCGCCCACATGGTCAAAGTGACCGTGGGTGTTCACGAGGTATTTTACCTTGAGGTCCTTATTCCTGATGATCTTTAATATTTCCTGAGCATCGTCGCCCGGATCGATAACCACGGCTTCCCTGGTCTTCTCGTCGGCAAGGATAAAGCAATTCACCTGGAGCGGTCCGACGATGAGCCTGATCAAAATCATAATTTCTCCCTGAAAGTTGCTTTAAATCTTCGAAGGTAAGAAGGTAGGAGGGTGGGAAATAAAAAACCAAGAACATCGCTACTCTTACCTTCTTAACTTCCTACCTTCCGACTTTCTCCAGCTCAAGCAGCTTTTCCTTCATTCCTATCCCGCCGGAGAAACCGCCCAGCGTACCGGTTGAGCTGATAACGCGATGACAGGGAATAAAAAGTGGAACAGGATTCGCGCCAAGGGCCTGGCCCACTGCGCGGACAGCTTTCGGATTCCGTATTCTCTTCGCGATCCAGCCATAGGACCGCGTCTCTCCAAAGGGGATCTCCGCAGCCGCTTGCCAGACCGCCTGCTGGAAAGTTGTATGATAGCGCATATCGAGAGGCAGGTCAAATGAAACACGTTCTCCGGAGAAGTACTGCCGCAAAAGACCTCTCGCTTTCGTGAGCATGCACAAAGCGGAAGACCCCTCTTTACCCGAACTCCGCACTCTGCACTCCGCACTTGTTAACTCCCGTTCCACGGCCTTTTTGTTTTTCTTCGGCAAAACAATCCGGGATATCCCTTCTTCTGTTGCACAAACTCCCGCCCAGCCAAAGTGTGTGTGAAAAACGGCTTGTCCCATTTCGCATTTCGAAATCCGCATTTCTCTTTCGAGCGCCCCGCTATGCAGGACGGCTGCTCTTTCTCCTCACGATCCCCCACAGGAAGGTCAGCTCTTCGCTCTTCAACATCCACATGGCTAATATATAAAACAGCACGCTCACCGCCATACCGCCGCCGAGCAGCTCGACTTTGAACATCGTATGGCCGGTAAGCTCCCAAAGCGGCTGTTTGCTGACCCACCAGCCGATTGCGCCCATTGCCAGGGACGCGGGAATGATTCTGAGCAGCGACAAATAGATCCTTTTGCCGTCCATGCGGCCGATCTTTCTCCTCAGAAGCATGGTCAGCAAGCTGATGTTCAACATGGACGCCAATGACGTGGCAAGCGCGAGGCCGCCGTGGGCCAATTTTGTCCAGGAGATGAATGCGGCGCTCAGAAGAATATTCGTGAAGAGCGCAACCACGGCGATCTTGACCGGGGTTTTAGTGTCCTGGAGAGCATAAAAGGCCTGCGCCACAATCCTGACGCCGGCAAAGGCCCAAAGCCCCAGGGCATAATAGAGGAGCGCAGCCGCGACCCCGATGGTGGAGATTCGGTCAAACTGGCCGTGCTCAAGCAAAAGGTTCACGATCGGCACGCGGAGCGTGATAAGGCCTGCCATGGCGGGGAACATAATGAAAAAGACGAGCCGCAGCCCGAGCGACAGGGTTTCGCGGAATTCCGCCATCTCCTGCCGCGCAGCTTGGGCCGACATAGTCGGCAGCACCGCGGTGGCAATGGCGATGCCGAAGATGCCGAGGGGGAAGTGGATAAACCTCATGCCGTAGAACAAATACGTAATGCTTCCCGTTGCCAGGAAGGAAGCGAAAATGGTTCCAATGAAGATGTTGAACTGATTTACCGAGGAGCTGACGAACACCGGCAAGGCAAGTCTGCCGATCTTCTGAACGCCCGGATGGGTGGGCTTGAATTGCGGCCGAATCATCATGCCCTGCTTCTTGAGCCCCGGCAACTGGATCAGGAACTGGAACATACCGCCGAGCACCACACCAACAGCCACGCCGAGAATCGGTTCAGCCAAAAACTGGATGCTCACCACCGTTGCGGTGATGGTCATCACATTCAGCATAACCGGTGAGAGCGCCGGCATCAAAAACTGCCTGAGCGAGTTCAGCATGCCCATGGCGAGCGCGGCAAGACCGATGAATAAGAGGTAGGGGAACATGATCCGCGTGAGCATGACACCAAGTGCGTACTTGTCATGCTCGGCCTTGTAAGCCCAGCCCCAGGCCACCACCTTGACCACGTAGGGAGCGAAAATGACGCCGAGCCCGGTCAGGACGATCAGGATCACGAGCAACCGGGCATAGACCGCATTGGCCAGATGCCGTGCGCTTTCCCTTGATTCCTTCGTAAGCGTCTCGGTGAACACGGGGATGAAAGCCGCGGACATGGACCCCTCGGCCAAAAGTTCACGCAGGAGGTTCGGGATGCGGTACGCCACATAAAATGCGTCAGCGGCCAGACCCGTGCCGAAGGCCCAGGACATGACCATATCCCGCATATACCCCATAAGGCGGCTGGCAAGCGTGGCCGCGCCGACAACCCCGGCGGCTTTTGCGATTTTTACCTGTTCAGACACGCTGATCCACCTCGAAGAAACGATACCAGAGCGGCAACTGTACCAGAAAACGACCGGCAAGAAAAGGATTTTTTTCTTGACTTCAAACGGCCCTTTGTGTTAAAAGGTGGTTCTGGTTTTAACCCCTAAGGAGGCAAGAAGTGGCAATTCACAAATCAGTGCTCAAAAGGCAGAGACAAGCCGACAAACAGCAGATCATCAACAAATCCGCAAAATCCATGCTCAAGACCCTGGCAAAGAAGGTGGAGCAGGCAGTGGAGGCAAAGAACGCCGATGTCGCCAAGGTGGCCATGGTGCAGGCCATGAAGGCCTATGACACCGCCGCGTCAAAGGGGATACTGCATAAGAACACCGCTTCCCGGAAGATCTCCCGGCTGTCGATCAAGGTGAGAAAGATTTCCGCCGCGTAGCCTTAAAAAACAGGACGGTGAGAAGGTGTGAAGTTAGGAAGTTGAGAAAAGACGCCGTTTTCTTTCTGCCCACCCTCTCACCTGCTTACCTTCCGCATCACCCTACCCTCCGCACAACCTCAGTATCATTCGCTCCAGGACCATTCTGCCTGAAAGCCCGCTCGACTTAAGCGCTTTGTCCGCCAACAACATGACAGCGAAAGCCTCGCGCAGTTCATCGAGCGTATAGCTCTTCAGTTGCGACTTGAACAGGGCTGCCTGATGAAAAATCACGGGAGGCCTGAGTTTTTTCATGAGCTCATCGGGACCAACCCCCGCGGCCTCCATCGACTTGGCGTGCAAGAGCCGGCGGAAGCTCCAGGCGATCGAACCGAGCAGGCCGACCGGAGCTTCTCCTTCCTGGATCAGACGCGAAAGGATGAGAAATGCCTTTTCCCTGTTCTTCTGCCCGAGTGCGGCCGCAAGATCGAAGGGAGTATACTCACGAAAGTCGCCTACCACGGTTTTTACGTCATCAAAGGTGATGGACGTCTTCTCGTTAATCGAAATATGAACCTTTTCGAGCTCATTGCAGATTTTTTGGAGGTCGTTCCCGAGGGTTTGCCAGAGAAATTGGGCCGCATCGCGCTGTATGGACAGGCCCCGCGTCTTTGCCCAGCCCTCGATCCAGCTAACGGTCTCACGGTCCAGGAGAGCATAGAACCGGGTCACCGCACCACGGGCTTCCACTGCCGAAACCACGGACTTTTTATCATACTTTCCCTGGCTCGAGAGCATAACCAGGCAGGTGCTGGGTGACGGGTCGGTGAGATAGGGAAGCAGTTCGTCAAGGTCCGCTGCTTTGAAGGCATCAATCTCTTTCGCGATCACCAGCCGCTTTTCGGACATGAACGGGAGCGTCTGACAGAGGTTTACCAGCTCAGTTACTGAAGCTTCCTTGCAGTACAACGTATTAAAGTTGAAGTCCCTGGCCCCCGGATCAACAGCCTTCTTGATGATCAGGTCAACCGCCTCGTGGACCAGGAATTCTTCTTCTCCGAAAAAAAGGTAGAGGGGAAGAAGAGCGCCTTTTTTCAAGCTTGATATGAGGTCTTGGTATTTCATCATACAATCATATTAGAATCCATCCAGTATCCGGCTCCTGAGCGTCGAAGCCACGTCCCGGCTTGAATTTTTGATCGCCGTTTCCTTTGCTATTTTTGTAGACGTGATGTCGCCGATCGACACGCCATAGCCGGAAGTGAAGACGGAGCCGACCCCTTTTTCCTGCCGGATGAGCTTATGGGTCCTGGCGTCCTCGATGCTCACGTTTATGCCGATACTGACCGTATACGATTGGACATAGCCATCAGGCGTATACGCAGCGGGAGTTATGCCGAATCTTGTTACCGTCCCCTTCAGGAGAAGGTCGGCGGTCTCGGCACTGACGACCTTCAGCCTGCCGTCGGAAAGAAACTCATCCACCACAGCTCTGGTTACCTCGAGATCGACATAAGGCTCGCTGGTACCATTGACAAAGGTCAAAATGGCAATGGTTTTGGCGCCTTCAGGCACAATCCCGCCTTCCGGCTTGAACCGGTAGCCGCAGGAGGAGGTCAGCAGGAGCAGGGTAAGCAGAATAGTAATGCGTATTGATAGACGACCACCCGCTTCGCTCGCCAGGATGATGGACGCAATCCTTTTTCGCCCCTCATCAATCATTCCTCGGACCTTTCTTCTTCGCATCTCACACCACCACATTTACGAGCTTTCCCTGTACCACAATCACCTTTTTCGGCGGTTTCCCGGCAATGAATTCTCTGACCTTGGGGTCCGCGAGCGCTGCCGCCTCCGCCTCCTTGTCAGGTGTCCCGGCGGGAAGCGTGAGTTTGCTCCTCACCTTGCCGTTCACCTGCACCACGATCGTAACCTCTGTGGCCACGATCGCCTCGGGGTCGTGCCTCGGCCAGGCGGCATTCGCGATCGAACCCTCCCCGCCCAGCGATTCCCAGAGCTCTTCCGCAAAATGCGGGGCAAAGGGAGCAATGAGCAGAAGGAGCGCATCGATGGCCGACCGGACCACTGCGCCCTGCTTGTCGGAATTGTTCTCGCCTGAAGTATACTCATACATCTCGTTCACCAGTTCCATAAGTGCTGAGATCGCGGTATTAAAATGGAACTCGCGTTCGATGTCCTCGGTCACCTTCTTGATCGTAAGGTGCGTTTTCCGGTAAAGTTTGTCACCCCGGGCCCCGGGTCCGGCGGGTTTTACCTTTCTGACGTCGTCGCTGTGCTTGTAGACAATGGCCCAGACACGGTGCAGGAACCGGTACGCACCGTCCACGCCCTGGTCACTCCATTCGAGATCGCGCTCCGGCGGCGCGGCAAAGAGCGAGAAGATCCTGGCCGTGTCCGCGCCGTATTTCGAAAGGATGAAGTCAGGATCCACGACGTTGCCCTTGGACTTGCTCATCTTGGCCCCGTCCTTGATAACCATGCCCTGGGTAAGCAGGTTCAGGAACGGCTCGTCTCCGTCGAAAAGTCCCAGGTCGCGTATCACTTTGGTAAAGAATCGCGCGTACAGCAAATGAAGAACAGCGTGTTCGATGCCGCCGATGTACTGGTCCACGCTCATCCAGTAGCCCGCCGCTTTTTTGTCAAAGGGAGCTGTGTCCTCTTTGGGTGAGCAATAACGCAGGAAATACCATGATGAGTCAACGAAGGTGTCCATGGTATCTGTTTCACGCCGCGCGCTACCTCCGCACGTCGGACAAACCGTTTCCCTGAACGATGTCGACTCGGCCAGAGGCGAGCGCCCCTGGCCCGTGAACTCAACAGCAACAGGAAGGCGCACCGGCAGGTCTTTATCCGGCACCGGCACTGTCCCGCACTGCTTGCAGTAGATGATCGGAATCGGCGTGCCCCAGTACCGCTGGCGCGAAATGCCCCAGTCGCGAAGCCTGAAGTTCACCGTGCGTTTGCCGAGTTTTTTCCGCTCCACGTGATCGGCGATCGCATCCTTTGCCGCCGAATTCGTGAGCTTGTCAAAAACACCGGAATTCGCCATGACGCCGTTCTCGACATAAGCCTGCTTCATGGTTTCCGCTTTGAGGCTCTGTTCCGCATTCTGGATCACGACACGGACCGGCAAAGCGTACTTCTTCGCGAACTCGAAATCGCGCTGGTCATGGGCGGGAACGGACATGATCGCGCCGGTGCCGTATTCCATGAGCACGAAATTACCCACCCAGACCGGTACTTTTTCGTTGTTCAGGGGATTGATGGCATACGCGCCGGTGAAGATGCCTTCCTTCTCCTGCTTCTCATCGCTCCGGGCCGCCTTATCCTCGCTCATCACGCGCTGAACAAAAGCGCGGACAAGGTCGGCCTGCGGTTTGCCCTTGATGAGCGCTTCAACCATGGGGTGCTCGGGCGCAATGCTCATGAAGGTCACGCCAAAAAGCGTGTCCTGGCGCGTGGTAAAGATCGTAAGCCTTTCCCTGGTGTTTTCAACCGTGAAGTCCACCTCGACGCCCGTGGATTTGCCGATCCAGTTCCGCTGCATGGTGAGAACGCGTTCGGGCCAGCCCGTGAGCTTGTCGCAGTGAGACAAGAGTTCCTCGGCATACGCCGTGATCTTGAAGAACCACTGTTCCAGTTCCTTGTGCTGCACGAGGGAGCTGCAGCGCCAGCACAGACCGTCCACCACCTGCTCGTTCGCGAGGACCGTGTTGCACGACGGACACCAATTCACGTAGGAAAGCTTCTTGTACGCGAGCCCGCGCTCGTACATCCGGATAAAGAACCACTGGTTCCAGCGGTAGTACTCCTCGAGACAGGTGGCCACCTCGCGGTCCCAGTCATAGGACAGACCGAGACGCTTGAGCTGATTGTCCCGCATGGAGGCGATGTTCTCGAGCGTCCATTTCCGGGGATGGATGCCATGTTTGATCGCGGCGTTCTCCGCGGGAAGTCCGAAGGAATCCCAACCCATGGGATGAAGCACATTAAAACCCCGCATACGCTTGTAGCGCGAGACCACGTCCCCGATGGCATAGTTCCTCACGTGGCCCATGTGGATCCTGCCTGACGGGTACGGGAACATCTCGAGACAGTAATACTTCGGCTTCGAAGCATCTTCGGTCACCGCAAAGGTCCTGCTCTCCTGCCAGACACCCTGCCAGCGAGCTTCAATTTTCTTAAAATCGTACCGTTCGTCCAACAAATCCTCCCAATGCCTGGTGATGCACGAAAATGCACTCTTCGAAAGGGTTACTTCCGCGCCTGAGTTTTCACAAAGTGCTCTATAATGATGAGAGACTTCGTATCAAGGTGCAGAAAATTCACCCCGTACCGATAGCGTCCCGTATCCAGTTTTTCCTCCCGCACGACAATGCTCTGAACGGTTATTTCACTGTGGGCGACATTGAACGCGCAGGTCAGCTGATCGCCCAGTTTGAGGAAATGGTCGGTTTCCAAAAGCATACCTGATATGCTGACATCCTGTGACGCTGCAAAAAAGGAGGTATTGCCCTCCATGCCTTTAACAGTCGCCCGCATCAGGACCCGCATGCTCTTCCTCTGGGGAACAAAAAGCAGTTCGGAAACTTCCGAAAAAAGCACCGCGGTATCCACCGGCTTGGAGAGATAGCTGTTTGCTCCCGCTTCGCGGCAATGGAGTTCGATGAGCGGGTCGCTGGCGCCAAACACGATGATCGACACGTGTTTCAGTTCGGCATTGCCGCGAATGGCCGTGCACATTTTTACTGCCCCCATGAGCGGAAACGCGTAATCGGTTATAATGAGGTCCGCCTTTTTGACCCCGTGGAAATTGATGATCTCCTCGGAAGACTGAGCAGGAAAAAGTTCAATTCCGCCCCTTCGGAATAAGTTGTTGTGTTCATCGATGTCCTGCAGGAGGTTTTGAGCGATAATGACTTTTTTCATAGTTTTTCGCCTTCGGATTTTCCGGATTTTATACGAATGCCCATCCAGGACAAAGAGTTTTAAGAGATTTACCTCACGTGGCAGGGTTCAAGTATCGTGTGTTCCGGTTCAGGACGCGGGAAAAGAACTACTCCCGCAGCCAGCCCGGGTACGCATCGGCCTTCCGTGCCTCTTCCGGGAGTTCAACCTCAAGCTCGTGCTTTTTCCGGGCCAGGTCGCGCTCAAGCATCGGCTTCTGTTTCTCCCGTTTGGACTGGGATTTCCGTTTTTTGCTGCCGGCGCTGACAGACGCTTTATGGGGCTTGTTTTCATCGTCCCTTTCCTGTTTCAGGAAGAGATCATGTTTATCCTGCAATAGTTCCACTTCTTTCCTGAGTTTCATGGCGCGTTTGTGCCAATATTCTTCTCCCCTGCCGTACTTGTCCGTATGGTCGGTCCCGGGCGCTGACGGTCTCCCGGCTGCGGCGGGTTTCTCTCCGACACTGACCCGCCGTTCGTCGGGATTCACCGCCGCCGCACTGCTCCGGTACTCCTGCGGCACCTGCTCACGCTCGTTCGTAAAAAATTCCTTTCCCTCCTTATCGACCCAGCGGTAAAACTCGGCATGGGCGAAGGATGCGGACAGGAACAACAGGCATACTGTCACGACCGCGGCTTTTCGCATGAGGCCTCCCCGTGATTGATGGTGAAAAATACCATAAATAGAGGGGCTTCGCAAGGTTTTTTCTTGTGCCGCCGAGAGCAAAAGTGCTATAGTACCGGTTATGCATAAGCCCGTTATCGCCATAGTCGGCCGTCCGAACGTCGGCAAATCCACCCTTTTCAACCGGATCATCGGAAGGAACTTCGCCGTTGTCGATGACATGCCCGGCGTAACGAGGGACCGGAACTACGCAGAAGCCGAATGGATGGGGAAACGGTTCCTCCTCGTGGACACCGGCGGGTTTGAGCCCAAGACCGAGGACGTCATGTACTCCAAGATGCGCGACCAGACCACGCTCGCCGTGGAGGAAGCGGACCTTATTCTCTTTCTCACCGACGGGAAACAAGGCCTCCTTCCGGCGGACATCGAAGTATCACAGCGGCTCAGGGCTTCGGGCAAGCCCGTGGTGTATGCGGTAAACAAGGTGGATGGAGAGCGGCACGAAGGGTTCATCCCGGACTTTTACCGCCTCGGCATCGATACCCTGTACCCTATTTCAGCTCAGCACGGCCAGGGATTTTCCGACCTCATGGACGCGCTCAGCAAACTCCTTCCTGAAACTCCCCCAGAAACCAAGGAGACGGAGGCTGCCGAAATACCGAGAATCGCCATCATCGGAAGACCGAATGTGGGCAAATCCTCTTTCGTCAATGCCCTTATCGGCGAGGACCGGATGATCGTGAGTCCTGTCGCGGGCACGACCAGGGATGCGATAGACAGCGTCTATACCTATTACGGGAAGAAATATATCCTTGTGGATACCGCCGGCATCCGGAGCCGCGGCAAGATCAGCCACGGTGTGGAAAAGTACAGTGTGATGCGCGCCCTGAAGGGCATTGAACGGGCGGACATTGCGCTCGTGCTGATCGACGCCTCCGAAGGCATCACCGAACAGGACGAACGGATCGCGGGTCTGGCCCACGAGGAGGGCAAGGGCATCATTTTCGTACTGAACAAGTGGGACCTGGTGCCGGACAAGGAAGAAAGCTACAAGCGCTTCATATCCGATGTCCAGCAGCGGCTCAAGTTCGCTGATTACGCCTCGGTGATCACCATTTCGGCGCTTACCCGCCAGCGCATCACCAAGGTCTTCGAGGAAATCGATAAGGTGATGGAGGAAACCCGTCGACGCGTCCCCACCGCCGAACTCAACAGGGTCTTTTCCCAGCTCATAGCACACCATGAACCGCCGCTCTATCAGGCCAAACGTGTTAAATATTTCTACGCAACGCAGGTGGGGATCAAACCGCCTACGTTTGTCCTGTTCGTCAACTACCCGTCAGGCGTGCACTTCTCTTACATCCGGTATATTGAAAACAACCTTCGCGAGGCCTTCGGGTTCCACGGCACCCCCCTAAGGATCTTCGCGAAAAGCCGGAGGGAAGAGCAACCGCGCGGCAGGAGCAAAAACGCGAAAAAATAGGTTGACTTTTCCCGTCAACAGAGAGTATGATTATTTTTATTAAATAACTAAACAATAGTTTTTGTTTTTAGCCGACTGCAAAAACTTTTTTAAGTTTGCAGTCTTTTTCTTGTTTAAAAAATGAACCAGCTGCTGATCAATCAAGGAGGAACAGATGTCAAACGGTTTAGTGAAATGGTTTAACGATGCGAAGGGTTTTGGCTTCATCACCACCGATGAGGGAAACGATGTTTTCGTTCACTTTTCGGCCATACAGGGCGATGGTTTCCGGTCCCTGGCGGAAGGAGATGCTGTCAGCTTCGATATTGAAAAAGGGACCAAAGGACTCCAGGCGGTCAATGTCGTAAAACAGTAAAAACTCGCAGGCACCGCTCTTCATAACTATAGAGCCCTGCCATGAATGATTTATTATCACTGCAATCTCGATCCTTTAACAATACCAGTGGAGGAAACATGGCTAAGAAGCTCTATGTCGGCAATCTGTCTTACAATATTTCTGAAGAAGAGCTCAAGGATGTCTTTACGCCAATCGGAGAGGTAGCGTCCTGTAAGATCATTACCGATGCCGCGACAGGCCGGTCAAAGGGATTTGGCTTCGTTGAAATGGCAAATGATGAGGATGCGGACAAGGCCATCGCGACCCTGAACGGGACCATGGTTACTGAGAGGGCGCTCAACGTGAGCGAAGCCCGGCCGCAGACCGAACGGGCGGGTGGGCGTGGCGGCAGACCCGGCGGCGGTGGCAGGGGCGGCTTTGACCGGGGTGGGTCCAGCGCTGGCGGAAGGAATAATAAGTCTTGGAGATAAGAGTAGACGACAAAAATATTGAGAAGGCGATACGGCTTCTCAAGCGAAAGATGCAGAATGACGGACTTTTCAGAGAACTGAAAAACAGACGTTTTTACGAAAAACCTTCCTTAAAAAAGAAGCGAAAGCGTATCGAAGCACAGAAAAGAAAGCAGAAAAGCCTGAGAAACAGCAGACAGAACAGGACAACGTAATTCCTCTTTATTTACACAAATAATTACCGGAGATGGGATGCACTTCAGAATTGGTCCTGAGGATACATTCATCTCCGGTTTTTTATTTTTACCCGCCGAATCCTTCTTCCCCGTCTTTACCTCGCCCCTCATGAGTAGAGGACTTACGCCTCAAAGTAGTCGCATGCCGGGCGCACCATAAAAAACGGCAGGGCAATCATGCCTGCCGCTTTCGTTATGATCATTATCAATGATTCTGTACTTGATGTCCCCAGGGGTTAAGCGTGCTGTCTGGCGCAAGCACGTTTACAGACCCGTCTGCATCCACCCTTACATCGGCCACTCTGAACCATGCATCCGGATTGGTCCCTTCCGCGTCGGATGTTGTAAGCGTGGCCTCATAGGGACCGAAGATGTAGTCTCCCACGTGGATTGCCAGATAGAGTGTGGCGGAGGCGTCCCCATGCAGGCCGTAGCTGTTCACCGATACCACGTAGTAGCCAGCCGGCAGCGTTAATGCAGTAATATGCTCCGGTCCGTATCCCGTCGTATTGTCAAAATCAAGTCCGATATCGCAGCGCCCGTCCGCATTGAGATCGAATGCATCTCCGAAAGAGAGCCCCGAAGGATCGGTGCAGGTTTTGCCTTGGTGCCAGTCTATATGCCATGACGGCGTAGTGGCGGATACCGGGGTTGTTGTACTATAATATTTAACATGCAGGTCCATATCCGAGGTACTGATGCCTTGGGGACCTGTCCACGTGAGTGTCACCGCCATTGTGCTGCCCGTCGCAGTCCCGGTCGGCCCGAGGAGCGGCGGCATACTCTCCTCCAGGGCGGAGTAGTCGCATGCCTTCATCAATGAGAATTCCTTGGTGTAATTGAGCGGTGCGCTCCCGGTCACCGACACATCGATATCGCCGCCAGAATTGTACGCTGCCGTCGCAACGCCGTTGAGGGCAAGGTTACCCATCGTGGTATGCGCCAAACGGTAATCAGTATGAACCGGGGTCGCCGTCTCAATGAGGTATTGACCCTCAAAACAGTAGTTACTGGGCCGGTAATTGAACGCGGCTGTACCGCTGATGCTTGTATCGTCCGCGTAAAAGGATCGTGTCCCGGCGTTGTAGCGTTTTACCCGGTCGATAGTGAATCCTGACAATGTTAAGGTGAGCGCCCTGGCCAGCGAGGACTCCACAAAATTTCCACCCACCGAAACGGACGTCGTCTGGTCTCCCGAGACGGGGTTCGTGCTGAGCGCATAGCCTATCGAAGTTCTCGAGTAGGTCATCGTAAAGGTGTCGAGCAGAAAATAATCAAAAGTGGTGATCTTGCCGGACGGTGTTATGGTATAGTCCGCGTTCTCAGCCGTGCCGCTGCCTGCCATGGTGAAGGACGATTGCGCCTTCATATAGTCGATGAGCACGGTATAATCGCTGTTGAAGTAAAAAACATTGAACGTGCTGCTTGAATCTCCCAGCATAACCGTGATGTTCGTCGGCGTACCGCCGGACACCAGATACTTGCCGGCGTACTGAAACCGCTTTTCCCGGCAACCGCTGAACGTAACGGCCAGGTCGTATTTGCCGTTGGCGACCGTCCCGGCATACGTGTAACTCCCTCCGTCAACGCAGGCGATGGGTGTAGTGCCCGTGCCGGCGGTGGTGAGCGTGGGATTCGTTGCCATGATGTTCAGGGAAATATCCCCCAGGTCCTTGAAAAGATTCGTACTCGTGATGAATAAATCCCTCGCCTGCAGGACCGAAGCAAAGGCCTGCGCTGCCTCCATATTCGTTGCAATAACGGCGCTTGCTGGAGAAGAAGGAGCGGGCGGATCCAGTTTGTCCAGGGAGCACCCGTTCAGCGCCGCATAGAGCAACATGATAACTATGGTCAGTTTGAGTATTTTCTTCATGGTTTGAGGGGGCCTCTTTGGGAAATAACACTCCCGTACATACTTCATGCGAGGGTGTATCGGGCGCAACGTACAATCGTTTAGGAATCAGTGTGACCTGTCCCGAAACATATCGTGACCATCTAAATGCCGCAGAAACCCTACCGAAAGGATCATGATCGCTGCTGTGGTAGCGAAAAAATTATACTCTGCGGCACCAAAGCGCTGTAGTCGCCGAACATGTCAAAGCCCGGGGAAAGCGTCGTTTTCCCGGCAGAGAAATAACAGCGTATTACGGCGCTATCGCGTTGACCTCGCCGGACTTGACGCTTTCTCCGCCCGTGTTCACCGCGGTCGCCGTATAATAATACTTTACAGTACTGGTGCGGCCGGTATGGACATAAGCGCTGGTGACACTGGAAATCTTATTCACAGTAAGTCCGGGTGCCGTTCCCCAATACAGATTATAGGAGTCTGCGCCGGTCACCGGAGCCCACTGCAGGGTGATCTCTCCTGCGCCGGGTCCTGCGGTAGCGGTGATGGCCGGCGCAGCCGGCGCTATAGGTCGCAACGTTACAACCGCGGGATAGGATATCGTCGTCTTTAACGCACCGCAGGTGCCTGGCCAATTGTAGGTTGCGAGCAGTGTCACGGATATGGGTTTTGGCGATGCGGTATTATTCTTGACCTGGTAAGTCTGAACGGACAGACCAGTTGATAGTTGATCTATAATATCCGATACGCCGACCGGGATTATCATTGCGGCCGGATCGTCAGCAGCCAGTGAGACCACCGTGCCTCCAATGGGCGTATTCAAGTTGATGTCGCTGACATATACGTAGAAAATCTCGCTTGCACCCGCGGTGATTGTCACTGCGCCAGTACCATAAACTTTGCTCTCGATACGGCTGGTGTGGGTACCGAAATCCGGCGGACCGGTGATCACGAGATTCATATTACGGAATATCGGCAGCTTCGCATCCCATACGCCGTTGGCATTGTTGTACACGCCGGCCGTAGCGCCGGGCACGCCTGTCGCGCCACCCGGCCAGTCAAAGAACAATTCCGTGGTGTCATGCACGCCGTTGTCGTTTGAATCGATGAACGGCTCGGCAAGGTCCGTGAACGTCTCGCCGGAATCATACACCCCGTTCGCATTAGCATCATCGAAATATTCCTCGCCTGTGGTTGAAATCAGGATGGAGATATAGCCGTCGCGGGGGTTTCGCGTTCTCCCCGTACCATCGACGTAGGATAGTCCGGCGGCCGTTTCCCACGCGGCCGGCGTCACATCGGTCGGTCTCGGGTTCTGGGTGCGGTATACGGACGTCGCGACTCCCAAAGCATCGGTCACGTTGCTCGTATCTATGGCGCCGGCATCCGTTGCAAAGGAAACCGATGTCCCCTGCAGAATATTGTAATTTCCAAATCTGTCCGCAAGGTAAGCCGTAAGTATGGACTCGACGCCATCGCAATTCAGGCCGTCGAGATTGAACTTCTTTACCGCCACACTGAAGAACCGGTCGGAAGGCACTCCGCCGCCGATGGATATGTTGCCCGAAGATGTTGAGATCGTGCCGCCGCCGGGCAGCGTTGCCGTTGCCACGATCCGGGCAGGCCCGGCCACGGTTCCGGCCTGCAGATTCGCCGATACCTTCCCATCCGAACCGGTGCTGCTGCTGGGCGAGGCAAGGGTGGAACCGAGGGGACCGTACAGTGTAAAAGCCACCGAAACGTTTGCTTTCGGGGTCCCGTTCGCGTCCCTTGCAATAAACGTTACGAGCGAGGATGCTGGAATTCCTGATCCGTAAACGCCGATCACGCTGGGAGTTGCGGATACGAACTCGAGGCTCTGCGTGGCCGCGGCGCTGACCGTGACCAGCACCGTGGCCGATATCGTATCCGAGGTTGCGGTAATCACGAGACTTCCGCTGTTCTGAAGGTCCGCGGTGAACGTGATGGCGGCGACGCCGTTCACCGTAGTGGCCGTGACCGATGAGAGACTGCCCGCATTCGTTGCGCCGGCTGAGATCGTGAACGTCACCGTCGTCCCGTCTGACACGGGATTGTTCATTACGTTCCTGACCATAGCGGTTATATTCGTGGTCTGGCCGTTCAGCAGGCTCGGGTTCGCGGCGCTAACGCTGATCGAAGCAGGAGCGCTCGTAATGTTCACGGAAACGTTCTGGGACGGCACGCCGGTAGCGGAACCCTGGATATTCACCACGCCCGATGACGATCCGGCATAAAAGGTCGTGCTGGCGATTCCCGAGGCGTTGGTGACCGCCGTAATCGTGAGCTGCGACCCTGCCGCGCTGAAACTGCCTAGGCTTGTACCCGAAGAGATCGTGAACGTTACCGTCGCATTGTTTGCCGGTAAGCCGGTGCTGGTAAGAAGCGTCGCGGACACTGTTGACTGGCCCAGAATATTGACCGACAGCGGCGTCGAGGATAACGTCATGGACGCAGGCACCGGCGGAGGCGGCGTGCCGATGGTAAGCGTGGCGCTGTTGTTCAGGGCGCCGACGCTCGCGGTGATAGTTACCGTCACATTTACCGCGTTCGCCGTAAACGTATTGGTCGCCACGCCCGAGGCGTTGGTCAATACCGTCCCTGAAGTAAAATTCCCCGCCGTCGTGTTGCTGACCGAGAACGTCACGCTCATGCCGCTGATGACCGCCCCTGCGGCGTCCTTGACGGTCGCGGACACCGTGGTATTGCCCGACGCGGCTATTGACGCTGTGCCCAGGGAGACCATAATTGAAGCGGGGACCAGGGGCGGCGTGCCGATGGTAATGGGCGCGCTGCCGCTTACCTGCGTCGTGCCTGCGGTCACGGTAGCCCGGATTACGGCCGTCGAATTCACTGCGGCCGCATTGAACTGTGTTATGGCCACACCCGATGCGTCAGTGACCGCCGTGACCGGGACACAGGAGCCTGACGACGCGCTGACCACGGTAAAAGTAACGGTTACACGCGGGACCGCGGTCGAGGAGGCGTCCGTTACCGTCGCGGTCACCTGTGCTGTCCCCGATGAAGCGATGCTTGAGGAGGAGAGTGCTACCCGGACGGTTGCGGGTGTGCCTGCCGCCGCATTGGGCACGGGGGCGCTCACCTTGTCCACGCTGCATCCGTTGACAGCCGTTGCAAGGAATATGATGGAGATAATAATGATACAGGCGTTTTTGTTCATACGTGTCCCCCGGAAAAGTGCGTATCGGTAACGATGTTCTGCAGCGTTGTCATTATGTGACCGTCAGGCTAAGAGTTGACGACCCGCTCGTTGTTCCGGATGTAATATTGAGGGTGTCTTTAAATGCGCTGCCCGGCCCGAAGACAACAATTGAAAAGGTATAGACCCCGAACTTGTCAGTCTGTGCGTCAAAGCCGGAATCGACTGTCGCGTTGCCGGCCGGATTCTGAGTCCCGTCAGGATAGTAATAAAACTGGTACATGGCCGCAGACGCGGGCATGGCAAAGGCCCCGGAAATATGGATTTTCGCGTATGGGATCGGAGTTCCATCAGCGTAACGCACTATAACGTTATAATTTTGTATCGTATCGCCGACGATATTTTGAAGACTCACGGAGACCGGATCTATCGTGATCTTAGACTGGTCTGGCACACCTTCATTTTTTCCGCAACCCGTGAAGAACAGCACAGGGATCATCAGCAAGGCCAGTACCGAGACCAATGGCAATTTTGCCGTGAATTTCATAATAGACCTCCTCAGCTTTAACTTGAAAGTGATGCAACCACCGTGCCAACAACAGACTGCGCATAACCTCTTGTTTTTCAGTGTGCTCATCAGCGCATTGAGAACCACACCGGCTGGAAAAAGGAACAAGGATGACCACCTGTGTAATGGTTTGCATACTTGGCCCCGATCCCGTGCGTCTCATGCCAGAGGACTGTTGTCCTCTGCTGTTTAGGCTAAATAACTTCCTGCCGTATCACTCTCGGCGTTATGAAAATAAGCAGTTCACTTTTGGCTTCAGTCGTGGTTTTACTCCTGAACAGCCATCCGATGAGCGGAAGGTCACCGAAAAACGGGACTTTCGTCATAGCTTCCGCCCGATTCACAATGAGAATGCCGCCGATAACCGCTGTTTCTCCGTCGGCGAGCAGGATCTCCGTCGTAGCCTCATTTTTACGGATAGAAGGCTGCCCCGACGCTCCCAGGAGCCCGGTATCCGGAGCGTTCTTGGTAGCCTGGATCTTCATAAATATTTTATTGTCCGGTGTGGCATGGGGAGTGACCACAAGTGAAAGTTTTGCGTCAATAAACTGTATTTGCGTACCCCCGGCCGAGGTTGTTGAGAAGGGAATCGACACCCCCTGCTCGATCCTGGCTTCTTTATTGTCCAGTGCGCTGACCCGGGGTGTCGAGATCACCTTGCCTTCTCCTGTCGATTCCAGGGCGGAAAGGACAAGGTCCAGGTTAAAGGATTTGCTGATCGAGCCGAACGTAAAGCCGAGGGCCCCGCCGCCCGTACCCGCACCTGCAGCCGCCGGCATATTCACAAAATAGTTACCCGAGCCCGAGGGCGTAGCGCCCATGGTCGGTCCGCCGGTAACTGCCATTGAATTGGGGAATGAAGCGCCGATGGGATTCCCGTGCGCCGCGTCCGCGATTTGCTTCCCTCCCCATTGCACGCCGAGACTCCGGCTGAAATTCAACGAAGCTTCAACGATCCTAGCTTCGATCATGATCTGAGGAATGGGTTTATCCAGAAGCTTGATCAGAGACACCACCTCATCGACGTTGCGCGGAATATCTTTGATAATGAGGGTATTTGTTCTGACATCCGTTACGGTTTCTCCGCGTGGTGACAGCCCTTTTTTAATGGTACCCTCAATACCCGCCGCAGTGGCGTAATTGACCGGTATGATCCGTGTGATCAGATCTTCCGCCTTCTTTTTCGCCTCTTTGGACCGCATGTCGTCTTCAGCTTCCTTGGTCAGCGCACCCACCGAGGCAATGCGTAGAATATTGTCCTCAAGCGCATAGCCTAATCCGTTCATCCTAAGAATCATATCCATGGCCTGGTCCCACGGGACATTGACCATGCGGACGGTAACTTTTCCTTTTACCTCGGGAGAGAGAATGATGTTGAGATTGGCCACTTCGGCAAAAAGACGCATGACATTGATCAAATCCGCATCCTGGAGATCAAGGGAAATCTTTCTCCCGGAATATTTGCCGGCGGAAAGCATGGAGGCTTCCGGAGCCCCAAGCGCGGTTTTTCCAGTTTCCCTTTCCTCTTTCCTGGCAGGTGGCGGAACAGCGGCTGCAGCCTCCTGCGGCGCCAATACCTCTTTTTCAATAGCTGCGGCTTTAACCGGTTCTTGCGTTGCGGCCCGCTCCTGCGGGAGCTTTTCATCCGGCTTCTTCGCGGAAGCCGCGCCCATTGCTATGACCAGCGTATTGCCTTCCGGCGTAATGGTGTACTCAAGAGTTTTTGTAAGGTCCAAAACCACTCGGACCTTCTGGTCCGGCGCCGCGTGCTGACCTACACGAACCCTGCTGAGTCCCCCTTTCCTTACCGGAATGACGCTCGGCTTTGCGCTGCTTCTGACACCGGGGATGTCAACAACGAGCTTGTTTCCGCCGACCATAAAAGCATTCGGCTGCATGACTCCGTCGGCGATAATGACCACCTTTACGCCGTCTTTGCCGGCGGAAGCCTGGACAGAGGAAATCATCGTGGCCTTCTGTCGTTCCTGCACCGGAGCGGCCGGTTCCGGCGCGGTCCCTGTCTCCTCACTAATGGGTTTGCCGATCTCCACCATTAACTTGCCGCCGGATTGATATACTTTGGTATCAACCGCCTGTGAAAGAGCAATCTCCAGGCGGGCAATGGCATCCTTCTGGCTGGGGGTGATATCAACAACGGCCCCGCTGTTTACATTCATTTTTTTCTGGAAAGCGCCGATATCGGCATCGGAAATATCCACCACGAGTCTGAGCGGTTCCGTAAGTTGAAATGAGGTATATTGCAGAAGAGGCTCGTTCCCCTCAATGACGATCTCGGTCTTCCCGTCGACATCACGGGGCTCAATCTTATTGAGGACCACCGACGCTCCCTGCTGTTTCGCCGGAGCCGGCGCTTTTGCTCCGCACCCCGCAATGGACATTGTTACGAGAACGATGAGGATAATCAACCAGTATGTTTTCGGCGGTTGAGAGTACTTCATTGCATCCCCTCCTGTTTCTTCCGGAGCTCAATGACAATCTCTTTGCGGTCAATTTCGCCCGTAATGGTTTTAATTTTTTCCTCGATTACCATGGTATTTTGCGTTATCTTTTTCACGACGCCTTTGTTTTGACCCATAATAGTTCCCACGTGGACAAAATACCCCTTGCCGTCGGGACCCTCCAGCATCGCGCTATATCCCAACCCTCCCCATACGACGCCGGTCAGCTTAAACTCAAAGAGTCCATACCTTTCCAACGGGGGACGATCTCCAGTTTGAGCTTTCCGGTCTTCCTTCATGAGGAGCGGTGCAAAAGGGTCCCGCTTGCCCACAGGGTTATAGGAATATTCGTCCTGGGTTTTCTCCGTCATTACCGTGGTTGATCCCTGACTCAGCACCTGCTGTTTCGGCTTAACCACAGTAGGAGCTGCCGCAGTCGGCTTCCCTGAATCGGAACAGCCTGTGAAGACCGCTCCTCCGAGCAGGAACAGCACCAGCGTGAACCCGGCGAATATTGTGCTAGAGCGCTTTTTTTGGTGTCGCTGCTTCAACTTTTTTCTCCACTGCCGAGAATGTCATGGCCGTACAGTTGATGGTAATTTCAACGTTACCGTCTTTGTTCTGCTTCATGCTGCCCATTTTTATGTTCAGAATATTCACGATACGCGTCAGGGTTCCTACACGGCCAAAAAACGAAGCCGTATTATGGTACCCGCCGCTCAAGGTAAGGGTTATGGGGAGCTCCTCATACAAACCGCTAGAATGGGTTTTTTTCCCCTCCGGTTTCCAATACTTGAGAGAAAGGCCTGACTGATTCACGAGCGTCTGTATTTGCCTCAGGAGGCCGGAGACTTCCGACTCAGGAGGAAGCTGTTCCGTGAGAGTTACCAGCCGCCGCTGCAGCGAAACCACCTCGGCCTTGAGATCGTCGAGCTTTCTCATTTTATTGTCATTCGCCGCGAGCGTCTCTCGATGCTCCAGGCGCGCTTTTTCCAGCTGGTCAATTTTTGTTTTCATGGGGATTTGAAATTGCCAGATATACACAATTAAGATGATAAAGATAAAGACGCCGAAACCGATCTCCCTCGTCTTGGTGGGAATTTTCTGTATTTTATCGATTAATGCGGCCATCATAAACCTTTATAAACAAACTGTAGTCTATACTTGTAAATATCGACCCCATCCCGTTTTGTCTCACTTGTTTCAAGAAGCATAACACTTGTCAATAACGGAGAGGACTTCAAATTATCGATGAACCGCACCACGTCCTCGTTCGTGAAAGCTTCCCCTTCTATGTTAATAGTGCCCTTGCCTTCCGACATGGATATGAAGTTTACCCCCTTGGGAAGCGCCGTGCTCACCACATCAAGCAGATGGACCGGACCGGCCTGGTTCTTTTTCAGCTTTTCGATAATATCGAT
>Ga0315281_10001836_pt1 | contig 31550 bp, 30 predicted proteins | sample YL17G07_0_MG_FD_204540 | JGI IMG/M metagenome (GOLD analysis project Ga0315281, IMG submission 204540) | Sediment microbial communities from Yellowstone Lake, YNP, Wyoming, USA - YL17G07_0 | ecosystem: Environmental > Aquatic > Freshwater > Lake > Sediment | place: USA: Wyoming | collected...
AAGGCCAGTTAATTGATCCCAAAGTAAAAGCATCTTTAGACGATGCGTTGTCTGTTCAGGAAGAATTGGCAAAAGGCGTTGAAAGGTTTTTTCAATATAGCCTCTATATCACTCTTTCGGCCGAAAATGTTAAGGATTTAGACGAAGCTTCAAAAAGATTAAGCACAACGTTAGGTTCAATACTTATGCTTTCAAAAACTTCAACGCTGCAAATGGAAGATGGGTTTAAGTCGAGCATTCCCTTGGGACAAGACAGACTTTTTATAACCCGCAATATGGATACGACTTCGCTTGCCTCAACTTTCCCGTTTACTTCGGCCATGCTGGCCCAAGACAAAGGGGTAATGTACGGAATTAACGAACAAAACGGTTCTTTAATTATTTTTGACAGGTTCTCTTTGGAAAACGCCAACGAAGTAGTTTTAGGTAAATCAGGAGCGGGAAAATCTTATCTAATTAAACTTGAAGCAATCAGGCAGTTTATGTTTGGCACAGAAGTCATAATCATTGATCCGGAAGGCGAATACGAGGCTCTTGCAAAAACTCTAGGCGGAGAACACGTTTCCTTTACTCCTTCCGATCCTGTTAGAATAAATCCCTTTGATATGTCCGGTCTTTACGAAGAAGGGGAAAATGAATTGGGGCTTAAAATTCTCTCCCTACATGGACTTTTAAGAATTATCATGGGAGATTTAGATGCCTCTCACGATGCAATTTTAGACAGAGCGCTGGTTGAAACATATCGGGAAAAAGGCATAACTGCAGATCCGACAACACAAAAGAAACAACCGCCGTTAATGGAAGATTTATATAAAGTTTTACTCGGGATGGAAGATCCCTCGGCAAAAGAACTAGCGCTAAGGCTTGAAAAATTTATTAAAGGTAGTTTAAGCGGCATCTTTAATCAGCAGTCCAACTTTGACCTTAAAAATTTATTAACAGTTTTTAACATCAAGGCGCTTGAAGAAGAGCTAAGGCCTGTCGCCATGCATATTGTTTTAGATTTTGTTTGGACTAGGGTTAGAAAAACGCTTAAAAAGCGCCTGCTTATTCTTGACGAGGCCTGGTATATTATGAAATATCCTGATTCCGCTTCTTTTGTTTATAGCATTGCCAAAAGGTCGCGTAAATATTACCTTGCTTTAACAACGGCAACCCAAGATGTTCAAGATTTCTTGTCCACAGATTATGGTAAAGCCATTTTGTCAAACTCTTCAATACAAATGCTTTTAAAACAAAGCCCGTCGGAAGTAGATTTGGTTTCGCAAACTTTTTATCTTTCGCAGGGAGAAAAAGAGTTATTATTGTCAGCGGATATTGGCGAGGGGTTATTTTTTGCAGGGCAAAGTCATGTCGCAATGAAAGTTATTGCCGCTCCTTTTGAACACACAATGATTACGTCTAACCCGCAAGAAATTCTTAAAATGCAAGAAGATGAGGCCGCAAGAGTACAGTCAATGACACAGGCCCCTATTGAACAACCCACAGCTCCCAACAGCGGGTTAAATACTACTGTGCCACCTACCACTGCATCTCCTGAAGAAAAACCTATTCCGCAAGTAGATATTCTGAACAACCAGTAATTTTGTTATTATTAATTTATGGCCGATGAGAATGAAAAAAAAGACTCCTCCACGGTAGGCAAAATAAACAATGCTGTCGGAAAAGGAAGAGATCTTCAGCGAGCATATGGTGCTTACAAAAAAGCAAGGCTTGCTGTAGCTGCAGGGGAAGGATTGGCTGGAGCGGTCCCGGTTGCTATTGCTGTTATCGTACTTGTTGTTATTGTTGTTCTTTTTGGAGGGGCGGCAGGAGTTAATGGCGGCGACCTAAGCAACAGCAGTCCCTCTCCGTATCCTTATTCAAGCGGAGGAATTAGTAATCTAGGGCTACCTCCCACCAGAGAAGAGTTTTCGCAACTTTTTAATATATACACGTGCAAAACCGCATTGCCGGAATATCCACCGCCTACATCCTCCTGCCAAACCGTACTCGCCGGTACACCGGAGTATGAGATGGTCTATGATGCTCTTTCGATTGCGCTTAAATCTCAACAATATAAAACCCTCTTAACTGGAGGTGGTAAATTAAATGTTTACATTCGACCATCCCTAGCGAGCGGAGGGACGGGCGGAGCAGCTTGGGATACAAAAACTATTCAATATTGGGGCTATATGCAAGACAGGGGAAAATTGTTTAACAACATTAGTATTGTTCACGAAACAATACATATGATTCAACAAAGGCACCCGGAGCTTAAATTTCCGCTTTCGCAACTCTCTGGAAATGATAAGTCGTGCTATTACAATTCTGGAACTAGTAATGCATATATCAATACCTATGCCAACAAAACTAATGGCGTTGGCGGAGGACCAGTGAGCGAAAGTATGGCAGAGGTTGGAGCGATGAATGTTTTTGCAGGCCCCGGAATTACATATTCAAAAGGGTTAACGTGCTATTACCCCCCAGCAACACCCAATAGCCAATATGATAGGCCTTATCCAAATTGTTCAATACCGATTACATCCTATCCAACAACTTGCCCTGCAACTTACGATTGGGTTAGAAAAAACATATATGGCGTTGACTTCTTTGGACTTCCCTAGCCCTGAACCCTAATAGGCATTATTAAGTGGAGAAACGAGTTGTCACCTATAATTTTAAAAACTCCCGGGTTTAATGGCCCTGCCATTTCAAAAGACATGTCTTCTTCGTCAATATTTGCAAAAAGGTCCAAAAGATAACGGGCGTTAAAGGCAATTTCATTTTCTTCCCCTGTTATTTTCGCGTCAACCTCCACCGTGTTCTCCCCTATCGAGGGTGTATTGGCGGAAACAATTATTTTATCTTTTTTAACTGAAAGTTTAACTATATTTGCTGTTTCTCTTGCAAAAACCGAACAAAGTTTTATTGCTTTTTGCATTTCATTTTTGTCAAACTCCGCTTTTGTACCAAAATCTGTTGGAATGATTTTTTCATAATTTGGGTATTCCGCCTCTATTAATCTTCCAACCAGCGTTGTCTCCCCCTGTACAAAAACAGCTTGGTTATTTTTACTTGAAACAAAAAGAGAGATATCTTCGTTTTGCTTTATCGAAGCAAGTTCTTTTACAGCCCTTGCGGACAACAGGAGCGCGTCAAGGCTCTCTCCCTTTTTTGTTTTTACCACAATGTTGTTTTTTAAAGAAAGTCTATAACCGTCGGTTGCAACCATTAAAATTTCATCCTTTTCTTTTTTTATTAAAACTCCTGATAACGCAGGACGGCTGCTGTCTTGGCTTGCGGCAAAAACAACTTTATTAAAATCGTTTATCACTGTTTCTTTTTTAAAAACCGCCACTTCTTCCCCTTTATCTTCGTAAAGAGCAGGAAAGTCTTCGTGGGGTTGTGTTTGGAAAACCATTTTTATCTTTTTACCTTTTAAAACAAGACTTTGTCCTTCTGTTCCTATTGATATTTTTTCTTCGGAAACATTGTTAACAAGGTCAAAAAATGTTTTTGCCGGTATACAAACCTTTCCCTCTTCCTCTATGTTTGCCGGAATAGACGAGGATATTCCTATTTCCAAATCCGTTGCGTTAATTACAAGACGCCCTTTTTCTGCTATTAATAAAAACGTTGAAAGAATTTCCAATTGGCTGTTCCCCGAAACTGCATGATTTAAAAATGATAAGGTTTTTTGTAAGTTCTCCGTTAGAAAAGAAGCTTTCATAATAAATATATTAGTTGTTGTTGTAGTGTACCTGGAAAAGTGGAAAAAAGCAAGGCTGCACGGCTAAAAAAACTGTTTATAAAATGTGTATAACTTTGTTGAAAACAAGTGCAGAAATTTAAATATTTAATAACCCGCAAGTTTTCCCCCTTCGTAATTTTTTATCCCCAATAATTCTTGGGAAAACCCCCCGTCATCAACCATCTTTTCCACTTTTGTTACCCCGTGCATAACCGTTGTATGATCCCGCCCACCCAAAATGTTGCCTATTTCAACAAACGTTAAACCCAAATCTTTTTTAAGCACATACATTGCCACCTGCCTGGCCCTAACCAAAGACGCGTCTCTTTTGGCACTTTTTATTTGTGTGGGTTTGATTTTATAGTAAGCACAAATATTATTAATAATGTCGTCCGGGTGAAAAACACCTCTGTCTTCCTGATGGGTATTTTTTAAAACCGACTGAACAAGGTCGCTGGTTATACTTACCCCTTTTGTTTCAGCTTCCGTAACCATTCTTAATAAAACCCCCTCAAGACTTCTTGCATCTTGAGATTTTTCCGCAATTGCCTTGGCAACCTCCATTGGCAAATCAAACCCGTATTTTTTTGCTTTTATTAACAAAATTGCAGTTCTTAGTTCAAAGTCCGGCGTATCTATGTCAACGGTTAGACCGCCGGAAAATCTGGACAAAAGCCTTTTTTCCACTTTTTTAATTTCCGATGGCGGTCTATCTGAAGAAAGAACTATTTGTGCCTGGTTATCAACCAAAATATTAAACGTATGAAACAGCTCTTCTTGAACCTTTTCTTTTCCCGCGACAAACTGAATGTCATCAATTATCAGAAGGTCAATATTTCTAAACCTCTTTTTCATAAAAGAGGTGCTGTTGCTTCTTATTGCGTCAACAACTTCATTTGTGAACTCCTCGCTTGTTATATAGACAATTTTTTTGTTTGGGCTTTTTTGATAAACCTCATTTGCAATAGCCTGCATTAGATGGGTTTTTCCTACTCCCGTCGGCCCATAAATAAAAAGTGGGTTATATGCCTTTCCTGGTTTTTTGGCGACAGTTGATGCACTAACAAATGCCAATTGGTTGCTTGAGGAAACAGCCAGGTTTTCAAAAGTATAATCCGGCCTTACCCGTGGCAAGTGCCCGACAGTTATTGGGGATTTTTCACTTTCATCAAAAAGAGGACCGTTTTTTTCCGTTTTTTCTTCAGGCATTAAAACCTTAGGAACAAAAATTATTTTTGAATTTACCCCAACATGTTTATCAACGGAAGCTTTAATAACGTCATAAAATCTTCTTTGCAAAAGATCAATTACCATAACCGATGGTGCGGCAATGGTTAGGGACTCCCCGTCTAAAGATAAAAGCGAGGTTCTTTTAAAAAGCGTTAAATAATTTGCTTTTGATACTTCAAGCTCAATTTCTCCTAAGATTTTGCTCCAAAGTTTTTTATTTTCTTCCATAGTGGTAACAGGCAGTTTAATAATGTGGATAACTTTTTGTCAAGATGAAGAAGTGTATACAACTGGGTCTCTTTTGATTTTCACGTTTAATGCTTTTCAAAACAATCGCAATTTGCTATACTTAATAAATGGAAAAATCAATAAAACTTAAAAAAATAAAAAGAAAACGAAAACACGGATTTTTTGAGAGATCAAAAACTCATGGTGGGCAAAAGGTTTTAAAAAAGAGAAGAGCAAAGAAAAGAAAAAGCCTTACTGTTTAGGCTAGCATTAATGCTTAAGAAAAAGTACCGTTTATTAAAAGAAACTAAATTTGACAGAAAAGATCTTTACACTTCCCCATTTTTTGTTTTAAAGCTTGCAAAAAATGAAAAATCTTTTAGCAGATTCGGATTTGTAGTTTCAAAAAAAATTGACAAAAGAGCAACGGTCAGAAACAGGATTAAGAGACAAATAAGAGTTTGTATTGAAGACAATTTTGATAAAATAAAACCCGGGCACGACATGTTGTTTATTTTAAAAAAACAAACATTAAATAAAACAACAAAAGAGATTGGCGAACTAACGCTAGGGGAATTGCGGAAGCAAAAATTGTTACTATGAAAAAAATAATAATAAAAATAATTGAAGCATATCAAGTATTCCTTTCAATTTTTATAAAAAACATGCTGGGAATAAAAAGTTCTTGCAGATTTCCTATGACCTGCTCAAATTACGCAAAGGCATCAATTCACGAAAAAGGAGTAATGAAGGGCAGCTACCTTGCTTTTATTAGAATTTTAAAATGTCAGCCGTTTTATAAAGTTACATAAGTTATGACGAATCCTTCAATTTTTAATACAGTTCTTGTTTGGCCGATAATTAACGTTTTAGTTGCGGTGTATAAAGGCTTAATTTTTGTTCACTTCCCTTTTGCTTTGGGTTTTTCAATAATAATCTTAACGATTATAATCCGTTTTGTTTTGTATCCCTTAACTGCCTCTCAACTTAAAGCATCAAAAAAAATGCAGGATTTAAACCCACATCTCACAAATCTTAAAAACAAACATAAGGGAGATTCAAAAACATTGCAGCAGGAAACAATGAAATTGTATAAAGAACACGGTGTTAATCCGGCGGCGGGATGTTTGCCGGTTATTGTTCAATTGCCAATTATTTGGGGATTATACTCGGCCTTGCAGCAAATAGTTAATTTAAAACCGGTTGTAATAAATAAAATTGTTTACTTTGACGCATTAAAACTTAGCAAGGCATGGGACCCGAATTTTTTTGGCGTTTCCCTGGGAAGCAATCCATCCCATCTTATTTCAACCGTTGGCCCCATCATCTTAATAATCCCTTTGCTTACTGCTCTATTTCAATTTATCCAGTCAAAAATGATGTTTAGTAAACCCAAAACTCAAGGGGCATTGGTAAAGACAGGAGAGAAGAAAAATGATGATTTTGCTTCTGCTTTTCAATCACAGTCGATGTACATTTTCCCGGTTATGATTGGCTTTTTCTCTTGGACTTTTCCAATAGGACTATCTTTGTACTGGAACACCTTTACAATTTTTGGTATTATGCAGCAGTATAGAATTTCGGGACTAGGCGGATTAACAGAATGGAAGAATAAAATATATGGACAAAAAACAAAGTAAAATCGTACAAGATACAACAGAAGAGCTTTTAAAATTGCTTGAAATACAAGGAGATTTTGAGATTAAGGAAACAGAAGAAGCAATTGAAATAAACCTTAATACGGAAGACAGCGGAATTGTTATTGGATATCACGGAGATACACTTGAATCTTTACAGCTGATTTTATCTTTATGCATAGCCCGCAAGCTTGGTGAGTTTAAAAGGGTTTCGATAGAGGTAGGAGAATATAAGAAAAAAAGAGAAGAGTGGTTAACTAATCTTGCCGCAGAAACAAAAGATAGAGTTTTAGCAGAAAATAAGGAAATATATCTTTCGGATTTAAAGTCATGGGAAAGAAGAGTTGTGCATATGATTTTGCAAAATGATCAAGAAGTTGTTTCGGAATCCATTGGGGAGGGAAAAGACAGGGTTTTGGTTGTTAAGCCAAAAAGTTAAAATTTCTGCGATATTTTTCTACCTCCTGATATTATTTTTACCAACTCAATTTGGCAAGCATTTCTGGCCAAGTTTCTCTTACGTCTACGGAATACGAATAGACTATCTATCCCCGACATTATACCTTACAGACATATTGATAATTGGTCTTATTTTATTCTGCGTTTTAGAAAACGTACTAATCGCAAGGGATTTTCCACAAACAATAAAGGCAGTAAAGGGTAGCACTGCTAAACTGCTGATAATATTTTCCTTTGTTATATTTTTACTGCTTGGAACATTTCATTCGAAAAATTCTTCAGCCGGAATTTACGGGATTATAAAATTTTTAGAATATATATTTTTGTTTTCCTATACCGCAAAAAATTTTAGAACCCTGAACAAATTTGTTTTATTTTCGACTTTTATTTGCGGAATTTTATTTGAGTCATTTTTAACAATAAGTCAATATTTTAATCAGGGTTCGATAGGCGGAATTTTATATTTTTTAGGTGAAAGAAGTTTTAATTCACAAACTCCGGGAATAGCTAATGCTGCAATTAACGGACAATTATTTTTAAGACCATATGCAACTTTTTCCCATCCGAATGTTCTGGCAGGATATCTATTTGTTTTTATGACATTAATTGTTGTCCTTGCCAAGCAAAAGTTTTTTAAACAGCAAAATGTTTTTATATATTTATCTTTTATTTGTGGATCCATAGCATTATTTTTAACAATGAGCAGAGTTTCTATGCTTGCATGGGGCACTGTGATAATGTTTTTTCTTGCCCATAGTTTTTGGAAAAAAACTAGAATGGTTTTCACAAAGAAAGCGGATCTACGACAAATTAAAAATAAAACTTTGTTATTGCTCTTTTTCGCAATTGCACTTTTTATTTTTACTTTCCCCATAGGTCTTCGTTTTTTTCAATTAAACTTATCGGATGAGACAGTGGTGCAAAGAGAGATTTTAATACAAGATTCGATAGTCATGTTCCAACAGCACCCGATATTAGGAGTAGGGTTAAATAATTTCTTGGTTAATCTCCCTCTTGTTCAAAAGCAGTATGGAGAAGTTTTATATATTCAACCGGTGCATAACATTTATCTTTTAATTTTATCGGAAACAGGAGTTATCGGATTAGTTGCGTTCTTATATTTCTTATTAAGCACATTCAAAAGACTTAAAAAAAATGCGAATGTTGAATTCCAAGCATTATTTATACTTATTCTTTTTTTGGGTTTCTTTGATCATTATTTTTTTACGCTCCAACAGGGACAGCTTTTAATTGTAATTACTTTTGGATTGTTTTGGTCAACTCCTAAAAAGACAATCAGAGAAAAGAATGGTAATATAAAACAATGAGGCATTCGGTTGTTGCTAAAAACACTTTTTACCAAATTTTAACTAAAGGAGTAACTTCTTTTATTGGGTTTTTAATAACAGTTATAATTGCAAGAAGTTTTGGAATAACAGGTTTTGGCGACTTTATAAAAATAACCGCTTTTGTAGCATTATTTTTTTTATTTGTTGATTTTGGTTTAAACGCAATTTATTTACAAGACGTAGATGAGAATAAAAATAATTTCAGCAAACTATTTTATTTTAGATTATTAATAACGTTGGTAATTTTTCTATTGGCAAATATAATTGCTGTTTTTCTTCCGTTTAATGAAACACTGGGAACAGGTTTTTCTCCGTTTGTTAGACTGGGAATATTTGTTTATTCCTTTTCGCTTTTTACTCAAGCTATTATAACTTCGGCGACAGCGGAATTTCAAAAAAAACTAAACTATTTTCCCTATCTTATCTCTTTGGTTTTGGGGTCGCTGGCAAATCTTTTAATAATCTCCGTCTTTTCCTTTTTAGGTTTTTCAATTCTTTATATTATTCTGGCTTTTGTCTTAAGCAGTATAGTAACAAGCGCCACAGCATTATTTTATATAAGAAAAAAAATATTTCCCGTTTCTCTTGATTTTAATTTCTCAAAAAGAATGCTTATTCAATCATTCCCAATAGGACTAATGCTTATTTTTAATTTGATTTACTTTAGAGCAGACATGTTGTTGTTGTCATTGTTAAAGCCTACGAATGATGTGGGCATATATGGGGTTTCGTATAAGTTTTTTGATTTTTTAATCGCCCTACCTTTATTTTTATCCAATGCTTTATATCCGTTTTTACTTGCAAATAAAAACAATACAAGAAAACTTTTCTCAATTACGAAGTACTATTTTTTTGTTTTTTTAATCTTTTCAATAATTATTATTTTACCGTTTTGGTTTTTGTCGCCTTTATTTTCTTTAATAAGGATTGATTTTATTCCGGCAATAGTTCCTTTTAGAATTTTGCTTTTGTCTCTTCCATTTTTCTTTTTAACCAGTTTTTTGCAGTGGATTTTAATTTCTCTGGGTAAGCAAAAATTTTTGGCGGTTGTTTATGGGTTTTCAACACTTCTTAATATAGCGCTTAATATTATTTTTATCCCTCAATGGTCGTATCTTGCCTCGGCAGTAATTACGGGAATTTCCGAAGCAATTGTTTTTGCCTTATTGGCATTCAAAGTTTATTCTGTTAAAATTTTTCTGGAAAAGGAATGACAAAATGAATAATATTTCTATTTTTACCGACGGGGGATCAAGGGGCAATCCCGGACCTGCAGCTATCGGAGTTTATATAATTGATGACAAAGGCAATAAACTGGCTGCAATTGGTAAGAGAATTGGCGAGGCAACAAATAACACCGCGGAATATAAAGCCGTTTTAGAGGCCTTAGCTTGGCTTATTGAAAACAAACAAAATTTGCAAGAAAATGCAAAAATCGCTTTTTTCTTAGATTCGCAGCTTGTTTACTCACAAATAAAAGGAATTTTTAAAGTTAAATCGGAAAGCATAAGAGAATTAATTTTTACGGTTAGAGAAAAACAAGCGCAATTAGCACTACCTCTTGAGTGGAATCATATTCCAAGAGAAAAAAATAAAATGGCAGATGAAATGGTTAATTTAGCGCTGGACAACCTGCTCTAGAGCTTCTACAATAGTTCTTGTGAAGAGATCTGCCTTCGTAACATCGGAAAAAAAAGACGAAACCCCCATCCTTATTGTTGATAAGCTAGGAATAATAGGCGATGCGCTTTTAGAACAGTTTAGGGAAGAATCCTTAGCTGTTTTTGTCAGCCAAAAAAAGCCGTCTTCGTCTGAAAATGTTGTTTATATCCCGTTTTTTAAAAAAAGTCCCACAATTCCCAATAATACATATTCACATATTTTTATTATTGATGACGGAACAAGCGCCACAAAAGACTCGCTCTCAAGTTTCATTAAAAAAGCCCAATACGATAGGGCGGTTTTCTTGTTCGTCACTCATATTTCGAAAATAAATGATCAGTTTGTCTCGGAAATTCCAAATTTTTACCAAAAAGCAAAAATAGCTGTTTTCGGCGACATCTTTTGTAAAAATATTATTTATGACACAACGTTTGCCGTTAACAAGTTTATCTATCAAGCTCAAAACCAAAACAAGATTGACGTACCGGGCGACGGTACAGGCGTAAGTTACCCGGTATTTTTAGAAGACGTTGTTACAGGAATTTTTGAAGCAGTTTTTGGAGAGGGAGAAGATAAAAATCTTTTCTATTTATTTCCAAAACACGGTGTAACATATATTTCTCTTGCTCACATGCTGCAAAAAGCAAATCCTGCCTTGCACATAGATTTTGTTAAAGAAAAAAGAACTAACCGGAAAAATTATATTTTTTCAACAAATGGTAATTATCTTTTGGGTGAAAATTATGCCTTGGAAGACAGAATAAAAGATGTAAACATTAAGGAAAACAAATCGCAAGAGCCCGCTGCTTTAAATAGTAATTCATATAAAGAGGGAAGTGGCATAGTTTTGCCTTTTTTCTGGTTAGTTTTTAGCATTATATTTTTTTTGTTTTTACCTCTTGTTGTAACATTAGGATTTTCTTTTTTTGGACTCGAGTCGCTTAAAAATACAAAAAGCTCTTTAGATAAAGGTGATTTTATAGCTGCGGGGAAATCAATATATTTTGCTAAAAATTCTTTTTCTTTTGCTCAAAATGCCTTCGTTATACTTTCTTCCGAAAGTCAGGTGTTTGGAAAACAAGAACTCCTTAATAAATTAGCCGTTGATATAGAAACCGGAAAGAATGTTTCAACTGCCGGAACATACCTTTTAAGCGCATCAAGGTCTTTAACGCAAGCATTTTTAAACAATTCTAAATCAACAGGCAACTTTATTGACGCATCAAATTATTTAAAAAATGCAATTGTAATTTTTGAAAAAGAAAAAGCGCAGGGGGGGAATTTTTCCGATATTACGCAAAAAATAGATCCTTTAATTAGCTTTGTCTCAAATACCATAGACGTTTGGCCAGATTTGCTCGGTTTTAACAATAAAAAAACATACTTAGTTTTGTTTCAAAATAATATGGAGTTAAGGCCCGGAGGGGGATTTATCGGTTCTTATGGAATTCTTTCTTTAGACAAGGGTAAAATTATTGATTTTTCTATTCACGATGTTTACGACGCCGATGGACAATTAACAGGGCATGTGGAGCCGCCATTTGCCATAAGACGCTATCTTCAATCAACCCACTTGTACATGAGAGATAGCAATTTTGACGTTGATTATATTAATGATGCGGCAATAGCGGCGCGTTTTCTTAGTTTAGAAAAAAAACAGATGGTTAACGGGGTTATTGCAGTTGACGTCTCTTTTGTTAAAAATATCCTTACAGCAATGGGACAGGTTTATGTCCCGGAATATAACGAAAATGTTAATTCGGAAAACCTTTTTCAACTTACAGAGTCTCATGCGGAAAAAAATTTCTTTCCCGGGTCTACGCAGAAAAAAGATTTCTTACGGCTTTTGTTGCAAAACATGGAAAGCAATATAGCAAACAAAAAAAATATTTCCTACCTTGCCATGGCTCAAGCGGTTGGTGATTCTATTTCTCAAAAACATGTTCTTTTTGCATTTGACAATTCAAGTATTCAAAATTTGTTTACCGTTAACGGTTGGTCATCGTCTCTTTGGGATGATAGAAAAGAAGATAAAACCCTTGTAAATGATTATTTTGGAATTAACGAAGCAAATTTAGGCATAAACAAGGCAAATTATTTTATAAAAAGAAGCGTTTCTCAAGTTGTGAATATTGATGATAACGGAGGCGTTTCCTCCAGCGTTACCGTTGCTTATAAAAATACAAACATAAATGGCCTTTGGCCGGGAGGAAACTATAAGAATTACTTACGCTTTATATTGCCACAGGGTGCTCAACTAACAAATATAAAAATAAACGGGCAAACTCAAAGTACAATTGATGCGATTACCGACCCGCAAGTTTACGAAAACAAAAACTTTTCTCCGCCACAAAAACTGGAAATTGAAAAACGTGATCAAAATGGAAAAACAATTTACGGATTTTTAACCAATGTTTCTGTTAATGCTTTGCAAACAATAACATTTAACTACACTCTTAGCGGCCAGGTTTTAGTTTCTTCACCGGTTTTAAATTATGATTTGCGGGTTTTCAAACAGCCGGGAACAGATGAATATCCTTTTGACTTTTCACTTACTTATCCGGCAGCCTTTAGAGTTGTTTTCACTTCCGATGGGGAAGATAGTAACGGAAGAGTAGTATACTCGGGTAATTTAAATAAAGATAAAAATATAACAATCAACTTAGCCAAAAAATAGAATTATTTTTTATCTTTTCTTAATTTTGACTCAAAAAGTGGTACTAGGGTAGTATTTCTCTTGTCTAACTCTCCTGGTGCTGCATAAACTCTAATTCCTGTTTTCGGGTTTATGTACCTATTAGTGCTTTCGTTCCCCATTGCAAATAATCTTTGTCCTAACTCGATAGCCCTTAACATAGCTAAATAATATCTTATTTATTTTATAGATGCTTGACTAGGAGTAGATTTTTATCTGACGCTAACCTGACATTTAGCAATATTGCTAAATAATCTTTTGGGAATTACAATAGGGGAGCAATATGGCGCATAGAATAATAGAAGAAAACTATCCTTTAACCTTTAGACAAGACGAGGCAAAGGAATTAGGTAAGCATTTAAAGAACAGGCATTCTGTTGTATTGATTGGAATGAAAAAGGTGGGAATAAGTAATTTCTTAAGATTTTTCTTAAACAATAAAGATATCCCGGGAACCTATATAAAAGATTACAGGAGACATTTGTTTATTCCCATTGAACTTAATGATTTAGTGGAGTGCGAGATAGCTCCTTTTTGGACACTGACATTAAAAAGAATCGTTGATGCAATAGAAAAATATCCCATTGATGATAAAATTAAAGAACAAATAGCCGGTTTGTTTTTAGAAAGCATACAGCTTCAAGACCTATTTTTTACCATAGACAGCGTGAGATTGGCTCTTTTGAAAATTGCCGAACAAGGATATCTCCCAACATTATTTTTTATTAGATTTGATAGAATGAAAGACTCGGTAACTCCGGAGTTTTTTGCAAATTTGGAGGGAATTAAATCAACTAATCAGCAACTTTCCTTTGTGTTTACGAGCTATCAGCCTTTAAAAAAACTTATGCCTTCTGCTTTTCCAAAAACTTCCTGGACGGTATTTTTTAAAAACATCTATATTTCGCCGGCAAAAACAGAAGACGTAAAAACAATATTTACAAGTTATAAAAAACGTTTTGGAGTTCCTCTTTCTGAAGACCTTGAAGATTATTTATTTGAATTGGTTGACGGTTATACTCAATATCTCCAGTTGGCGCTTATTTTTTTACATGATAAAAAAGAAACAATAAAAACAAAAGAAGAATTACTTGCGGGTTTAAAAAGAGATGAGAGGATTAATTTCCAGTCGGAAGAGCTTTGGGAAAGTCTTGATAAGGATTCTCAAAATGTGCTACAAAAAATAACCGATAACGAAAAAATTTTACTGGAAGACAAAAAAAGGTCAATATATTTATGGAACACAGGTTTTGTAAAAATTTCAGGCGTAAATAATTATGTTTTCAGTAAGCTTTTTGAAGATTTTGTTAGACAAAAAGAAAAAGAAGGAAGCATAAAAGAAGCAAATAATGAATTTAGTAAAAAGGAAAATCTTTTATTCAAATATCTTTTGGATAATAAAGATAAGATTTGCGAAAGGGAACAGATAATAGAAATAATCTGGCCCGAAGAAGAAGAACTAGGCGTGTCCGACTGGGCAATAGACAAGCTAATTGCAAGAGTGAGGAATAAATTAAAACTGCAAAAGAACAACTTTGAAATACAAACAATAAAAACAAGAGGTTACAAATTAACCGAAGCTTAATTGAATAGGCTTTGAAGCTTATGTTAGAATAAGCTGATGGATAAGGTATATAATCATAAAAACGTTGAGGAAAAAATCTATAAACAATGGGAAGAAAAAGGTTATTTTAGCCCCGAAGTAAATCCAAAAGGGGCGCCTTATTCAATAATTTTGCCTCCGCCTAATGCTAATGCACCGCTTCATTTTGGGCACGCAATGTATGTAATTGAAGATATTTTAATCCGCTTTAAGAGAATGCGGGGGTATAAAGCTCTATGGCTTCCTGGAGCAGACCATGCCGGTTTTGAAACACAATTTGTTTTTGAAAAAAAACTGCAGGCGGAAGGAAAATCCAGGTTTGATTACGACAGGGAAACTTTACACCAAATGATTTGGGATTTTGTGCAAGGCAATAGGCCGGTTATGGAAAACCAGCTTAGACGACTTGGTTTTTCTTTGGATTGGAGCAGGAAAAAATTTACACTTGATAAAGACATCGTAAAAATAGTTTATAAAACTTTTAAAAAACTACATAATGATGGATTAGTTTATAGGGCAGAAAGACTGGTTAATTACTGCACGTTTGACGGTACCAGTTTTTCGGATTTGGAAGTAATTTATGAAGAACGTCAAAACCCCCTTTATTACATAAAATATGGCCCCTTAGTTTTGGCAACAACAAGGCCGGAAACAAAATTTGGAGACACTGCGGTTGCGGTTCATCCTGATGATAAAAGGTACAAACAATATATAGGCAAAGAATTAGATATAGAAACGGTTTTAGGTAAAACAAAAATTAAAGTTGTGGCAGATAAAATGGTTGATCCCTTATTTGGTACAGGCGTAGTAAAAATAACCCCGGCCCATGATTTTGATGATTTTGAAGTAGCCAAAAGACATGATTTGCCAATGGTGCAAGTTATTGGTTTAGACGGCAAAATGAATGAAAAAGCAGGTAAATTTGCTGGTTTATATGCAAAGCAAGCCAGAAAACTGATTGTTGAAGAAATGCAGCAAAAAGGTTTAATTGAAAAAATAGACAAGAATTATAAGCATAGGATTGGACTTTGCTATAAATGTAAAAATCCGATCGAACCGCTTCCTTTGGAGCAGTGGTTTATTAAAATGGAGCCTTTGGCAAAACCGGCAATTGAAGCTGTAAGATCAGGCAAGATTAAAGTATATCCTAAAAATATGGAAAAGCTTTATTTTCAATTTTTAGAAAATATAAGGGATTGGAATATTTCGCGTCAAATTGTTTGGGGGATAAGGATCCCGGCTTGGCAATGTAAAGATTGCGCTCAATGGACGGTCACAGGAGGGGAGACGCCGGAAAAATGTTTTAAATGCTCTTCGCTTAAGCTTAGCCAAGATGAAGACGCATTTGATACCTGGTTTTCTTCGGGACAATGGCCCTTCGCTAGTCTCAAGGCAAGCCGGAAAGGGGATTTTGAGGAATTTTATCCGACAACTGTTATGGAAACAGGTTATGACATTTTAAGATTTTGGGTAGCCAGAATGGTAATGTTGGGGCTTTATGAAACAAAACAAGTTCCTTTTCAAAATATTGTCTTGCATGGCTTGGTAAACGACCCATTAGGAAAGAAAATGAGCAAAAGCAAAGGGAATGCAGTAAATCCTTTAGAACTGGTTGATACGTACGGGGCAGATGCAGTCCGCTTTGCTTTGGTTTACGGCTCGGCTTTGGGAAACGATCAGGCATTATCCTTTCCAAAATTACAAGCAATGCGTAATTTTACCAATAAGCTTTGGAATATGGCGCGATTCATTGAGATGAACAGAATTCAGAATTCAGAATTCAGAATTCAGAATTTTGAAGAACTGAAAAAAATGGTTAAAAACGAAAATGATAGGGAAATGATTGAAAAAACGGAAAAATTGACCAGAGAAATCACTAAGCTTTTGGAGAAATATGATTTTAATCACGCTACGCAAAACCTTTATGACTTTGCTTGGCACGAGTTTGCAGATATTTACATAGAAGACGTTAAAAACAGAATTGACCCCGATTCATATACGGTTCTTTGCTCATTGTTTAATGTTTTATTGAAATTACTTCATCCGCTTATGCCTTTTGTTACGGAGGAAATAAACCAGCTTCTGTTTGAAAAAGGGGAGAGTCTTATAGTTTCAGAATGGCCGGCTAAAAATACATGAAGTTTAAAAATACCAAGCCAATTAAGCCTAAAAAGCAAAGAATGCCGAGGAGAGTAAAAAACGAGGTTAAAAAATTACAATTCCCGAGGATTTCCCTAAAGATTCCCGAAAGCAAAGATTTTCCGGATATTCTGAAAATTCTTAAGCAAGTGACAATTATTTTTGTTTTTGCCGCAATTTTTACTTTTATTTTATTTATACTAGTTGATTTAGGAAGAAATTATGTTCAAAATCAGCAAATTCAAACAGAAAGACAAAAACTAATTCACGAAATAAACATTTGGAAATCATTTGCCGATAAATACAAAAATTACAAAGAAGTTTATTTTCAAATAGCAGTTAGAGAATTTCAATTAGGAGATTTTAAAACCGCAGAACAATATTTACAAAAAACCTTGTTTATTGACCCAAATTACGAGGAAGCGTTAAAATTACAAAAAGAACTGGAAAATAAGTAGTTATTCTGTTGGAGTTTTATCTGCGGATTTTTCTTCACTTGGTTTTTCTCCGTCTTCTTTTGGTTTTTCGCCTTCAACTGCGCCTTCCGCAGCAACTGCTTCACCTTCGGCTCCTTCTGTTTTTGCGGCTTCGGCGGCAGCAGCTTCTTCGGCTGCCAATTCTTGAGCTTCTTTACTGACTAATTCGTCAATTTTTGAAACAACCTGGGTTGCATCGGTAAGAATCTTAACTCCTGTTGGAACTTTAAGATCGGCGACTGTTATTTGGTCGTCAACTGCTGCTAAATGTTCAACGTTGACTTCAATATGCTCCGGTAAATCTTCTGGCAAGGCTTCGACCTCGACTTCAGACAAAATATTCATTAAAAGTCCTAATTTTTCGGTTACAGCGGTTGGTTCTCCTACAATTTCCAAAGGTATTGCGGCTTTAACTTTTTCCTTAAGGTTTACCTGATAGAAGTTTGCATGTAAAACATTATTTTTATAATCGGTTTGAAGGTCTTGAATAAGAACCGGAATTATTTTGCCATCCAGCTCCAAGTCAACAAGTCCTGTGGAGCCTGCTTCTTTATAAATAGGGCTAAATTCTTTTAATAAAACCTGAACAGATGTGGATTTTATATTTTTGCCGAAGATGTTTCCGGGTAAAATACCTTCACGTCTTAATTTTTTTATTTGTTTGCCAAGAATTTTTCTTTTCTCTACGGCTAATTTATGTCTTTTCATAAAGATTATTCTACAGGAAAAGCACGCTCATTACAATATGTGATAATATTGGTTTTGAAAATGATAATACTTGGCATTGATCCGGGAATTGCAAGATGCGGATGGGGAGTGGTGGAAGTTAAGGGCTCGAAGTTGGAGGCTAAGGGCTATGGATGTATTGAAACACAAAGCTCAATGGATGTTTCATTAAGACTCGCGGCGATATATAAAGAAATCTCAAGATTAATTAAGCAATATTCACCGGAAGAAATGGCAGTAGAAGAATTATTTTTTAATACAAATGCAAAGACGGCTTTTGTTGTCGGTCAAGCTAGGGGCGTTGTGCTTCTGGCCGGAGCAGAGCATAAGCTTAAGAACTTTATTTATACTCCATTGCAAGTTAAAATTGCCGTTACTGGCTATGGTAGGGCGGAAAAAATGCAAGTTGGCAAGATGGTACAAACGATTTTAAGTTTGGAAAAGATGCCAAAGCTTGACGATACCACAGATGCTTTAGCCATTGCTCTGACCCACGCGTTTTCAAGAAAAATGAAAATTTAGCTTGTGCTATAATCAAAAAGATTTATGATAGGATTCCTCAAGGGCGTCATTGAACTTCTGGACAGGCCTTTTATTTACATTGACGTTAACGGAGTCGGTTATAAAGTATTAGTTTCGGATAATGTTTACTCAAAATTAGCCAAAACTGAAAAAATTAAACTTTTTACTTATACCTATGTTAGGGAGGACTCACTGGAACTTTTCGGATTTATGGAAGTTGAAGATTTAAAACTTTTTGAAGCTTTAATTACGGTTTCCGGAGTCGGGCCAAAAACCGCCCTCAACATTTTCTCATTTGGCGAGCGAAAAGACATTGTTGAAGCAATAATCAAAGGAGACGTTTCATTTTTTACCTCTGTCCCGCGTTTGGGAACTAAAAATGCTCAGAAAATTATCATTGAGCTTAAAAATAAAATGGGAGCAGGCAACGATTTAGACTTATCAGGCAAAGATTTGTTGGAAAATGCCGAAGTTGTCCAAGCGCTTAAAAATTTTGGTTTCTCCGTAGGTGAGGCGCAAAAAGCAGTGCGGGAAATAAAAACTCAAGGATTAAGTTTAGATGAAAAAATTAAATTGGCGCTGCGGAATTTATCAAAATAAATTCAGTATCTTGTATTTAGTATTTGGTATTTAGCTTTTATACAAGATACAAAATACTTTATACTAAATACTCTAAATAAGTATGCCTAAAAAAATAATAGATAAGGAAAAAAACGAAGATGGTTCAATTGAAGAAGAAGTTTTATTTACTTCTTTGCGCGCCAAAGATTGGAAAGAATTTTACGGACAAAAAAAAGTTAAAGAGTCAATAAGAATCGGCATAACCGCGGCAAAAAACCGGCATGAGGCAATCGAACATATTCTTTTATACGGGCCTCCGGGTTTAGGTAAAACTACGCTTTCGCACCTTATTGCCAAAGAAATGGGCAGTAATATCAGGGTTACTTCCGGCCCTGCAATTGAAAGAGCAGGCGACTTGGCTTCGATTTTAACCAATCTTGAGAAAGGAGATATTTTATTTATTGATGAAATTCACAGATTAAATAAAGTGGTTGAGGAAACTCTATACCCGGCAATGGAAGATTATGCCCTGGATATAATCATTGGCAAAGGGCCAAGCGCCAGAACATTGCGTTTGGATTTGCCTCAATTTACAATTATCGGAGCAACAACCAGAATTGGACTTTTATCTGCGCCACTGCGTGACAGGTTTGGAGTTATACATAGGCTATCTTTTTATGATCCCAAAGATTTGGAAGAAATTATTGAAAAAGCCGCGGCAAAATTAAAAGTGCCGATAGACAGGGATTCAGTTTTAGAAATTGCCAAAAGAGCCAGGGGAACGCCGAGAATTGCGCTTAAACTCTTAAAAAGAGCCAGGGATTTTGTTCAGGTAAAAAGTGACGGTAAACTAACAAAAATTCTTATTAAAGAGGCATTGGACATGTTGGAGGTTGATGAGGTTGGGCTCGATTCATCTGACGTTAGATACCTAAAAGCAATTATAGAAAAACATAGCGGCGGGCCGGTTGGAGTTGAGACAATTGCTTCAACAATCAGCGAGGACATAGGCACAATCGAAGAGGTAGTTGAGCCTTATTTATTGCAAATCGGGTTTCTGAAAAAAACAACAAGGGGAAGAGTTGCAACTCCAGCAGCATATATTCATTTAAAGATTAATCTTCCAAAACAAACTAAACAGCAAAAACTGATTTAGATTTTTAAACGGTTTATTCTCTAGTTTCCGGAGGTATATTTAGCAACTCATTTACTTTTACAAACTCATAACCCTTGCTTTTAAGTTTTGAAATAATTTCCGCTAAAGCATCTGCTGTTTTTGGAGCAGTAGGCTCACCATTCATATGCAAAACAATAATAGAGCCGTTTTGGGCATTATTAACGACATTGTTAACAATTTGTTGGGTGTTGGTGTTAAATCCATCTGCCCCAACCACATCCCAATGCACAACAAGATCATTTGCCTGGCTAACTAATTTAACATCATCGGGCGTATAACATCCTCCTGGGAAGCGGAATAGTTTATTGTCGATTCCCGCGTGTTCCCGCAAAAGCTTTTCTGTTGCACCGATTTCTTCAATCGCTAAGGTTGAGGGAATTTGCTTTAGTCCATAGCAATATCCATGGTAAGAACTATCGGTATAGGAATGGCTGCCGATTTCAAAAAGAGGATTATTGGCTAATTCGCGGGTAACATCAGGATAGAGTTCAATCCACATGCCGGTTAGAAAAAGTGTTGCTTTGGTGTGGGTTTTATTCAAAATGTCAATAATTCTTTTATCGTATGAACTTTTAACTTTTCCTGAAAGTAAATTGGCTTTCATTCCATCTGTCATTTCCGCATCAAAAGTTAAGGCAATTTGTTTTTTATCTCTTGAGCCATGAAAGACAACTTGTGCGCTATCTCCCTCGATAGTACTATTATCATAAGGACTGCCTTTTTCAGTATACAATTCTTCCTGTGGCGTAGCAGGAGCAGAAAGAATTTTCTTAACAGTAGTTGTAATCAGAAAATAAGCGATTAGCGAGGTAAGTATAATTAAAAAAATAGTATAGACAGTATGTTTTGTAAGATCCTGCCAAAAAATATTAACATCTTTTTTTACTTTTTTATTAAGTTTTTTCATAATTTAAGTTGTAGTTATTATTTCAAGGTAGCTTCATGCCGTCAAGCAGAAGATTATTTTAATTCTTCTAAAAGCGTGATTTTGGAGCCGGTAACAAGTTTTTTAAATTTTTCTTCTGCTTCTTTTGATTTTTCTCTTAATAAACTTTTATAATGCATAGGAATAGTGACTTTAGCACAAATTGCATTGGCGGCCGCGGCCGCCTCAACAACGTCCATTGTATAAGTTCCGCCCATCGGAAGCATGGCAATATCTAGGCCCAAATTCCTTAACCGCTTCATCTCTTCAATAAAATCCGTGTCTCCTGCGTGATAAATCTTCTTATCATTCAAATTGAAAATATACCCCACCCAATTATTGTTTTTTGGGTGGAAATTTAATCTTTCCGGCCTATTGTTATAAGCGGGGACAGTTGAAAAGCTAAAACCTTTAACCTCATAATTTTTGTTTGGTTCTACCTTTATTTTCCGCTCATTTTCAATATCGATTTTTTCCAAAACATCTGCTGTTGCAATTATCACGGCGTTGTCTTTTATAATTTTTTTAATATCATCTTGGGAAAAATGATCGTAATGCGCATGGGTAATAAAAATAATGTCAGCCTCTTTAAGATTTTTTGCTTTTAAATCAAACGGGTCAACGTAATAAATCTTGTTACCATTTTTATCAACAAAAGAAAAACTTGCATGCCCAAACCAACTTACATCCTCCATAATTATAGTTTAAAAATTAACCTCTTTCGATGTTTCCTGAATGCCTTTTTTCGAGGCGACGCATCTCTCTTTTTGATAACTGCCGGCTTCTAAAAATTGCGTCTTCAATTTGTATTCTGCTGGGGATTGTTCTTCCGGCCCAATCAGTTTCCGGTTGATGAGGGACGTCTTGTCCAATTTTTCTTAATAATTCATTAGGATCCATTAATTATCTACAGTTTATGTAAAAACATTTTCAGCGTCAATAGGGAGTTTCAAGTTTAGGGCGGTATTGCAGCGCTTCTGCGATATGAGTTGGCTTAATGTTCTTTTCCTGTTCCAAATCCGCGATTGTTCTTGCCAGTTTTATAATCCTGTGATAGCTTCTGGCGGATAAATTCATCCGGGTTACGGCCATTTTTAAAAGTGATAAACATTCTTCTGATAATTCACAGAATTTTTTAATATCTTTATTTGTCATTTCGGTATTAGAAGAAATTTTTGTATTTTTAAATCGTTTAAGTTGAATATCCCGTGCTTTTTGCACCCTTTTTCTAATTTGAACAGAAGTTTCTCTTTTTACGTCGTCTTTTGCAGTTAACTTTTCTACCTTTACTGCCGGAACTTCCAAATGAATATCAATTCTATCCAGCATTGGTCCGGAAACCCGTTTTTGGTAGCGCAAAATTTGCGAAGCAGTGCAATTACAAGCGTGCGTTTTATCTCCAAAGAATCCGCACGGGCAGGGATTTTGAGCTGAAACCAACATAAATTTGGAAGGAAAAGTTATTCTGCCTTGAGCCCTGGAAATAGTGACAAAACCGTCTTCCATCGGTTGTCTTAAAGCTTCCAAAACTTGCCTTGGAAATTCGGGAAATTCATCCAGAAACAAAACTCCGCGGTGGGCAAGAGAAATTTCTCCGGGTTTTGGTATGGCGCTGCCGCCAATCAAACCGATATAAGAGGTTGTGTGGTGAGGTGCCCGAAAAGGCCGTTTGGTAATAATGGCATCCTTATTTAAAAGTCCGGAAATGCTGTAAATTTTTGTCACTTCCAAAGCCTCATCAAGACTAAGATTAGGCAAAATTGAAGGCAAGGTTCTGGCTATTAAAGTTTTTCCTGCTCCGGGCGGGCCTTTTAATAAAATATTATGTCCTCCGGCTGCGGCTATTTCCATAGCTCTTTTTGCCTGTTCTTGTCCTTGAATGTCATTCATATCGGAATCAAAAACCTCGCTTTTTAAATATTGGCTTAAGTGCGTATGTTTTAATGGTTCAAGCACCATCTCTCCTGTTAAATGTTTTGCCAGAGACAGCAGGTTTTTGGGAGTATAAATTTCAACTTCCTTGATGATTGACGCTTCAAGAGCATTTTCTTCCGGGATAACGATATTTTTTATTTTCTTTTCTTTGGCCATTAAGACTTGCGGTAAAATTCCGTTGGTATGCCTTAGTTTTCCGTCTAAAGAAAGTTCTCCTGTAAAAAGAGTATTGGTAATGTCCGCTTTTATTTGTTCCGAAGCCAGAATTATGCCTAATGCAATTGGTAAATCATACGAAGGTCCTTCTTTGGGCAAATCTGCAGGGGCAAGGTTAACGGTTATTCTTTTGGCAGGGAAGTCAAAATTGGAATTTTTAATTGCACTTCTGACTCTTTCTTTTGATTCTTCAACTGCTTTGTCGGGAAGACCAACAATTGTAAACGAAGGCAGGCCTTGGGAGGCGATATCAACTTCTACTTCAATCGGAACTCCGTCTAGTCCGATAACAGCCCCTGACAGAACTTTAACGAGCATAAGATTAGACTATCAGAAAGGCAAAACTTGTTCAATAACTGCCTTAAATTAGTTTTTCTGCGAGGCCGATGTAGGTTTTAGGAGTTAAGGTTAATAGTTTTTCTTTATGTTTTCTATCAACCGGTAATTCATTGATTAATTTTTGCCAGGAATCTTTATTGAATTTTTTACCTTTTGTAAGTTTCATAACTAAGTAATAAGAGTCGTTTAAGCCTTCTTTTCTAAGATAAGTTTGCAATCCTTCGGACAAAATTGACCAGTCTTCATTTAAATCCTTGTCAATTTGTTCTAAATTAACATCAACTCTGGAAATTCCTGTTAAAACACTTTTGTAACCTAATAAAGAATACCCCAAAACAGTTCCGATGTTTCTAATAATTGTACTGTTTGATAAATCTCTTTGCAGGCGCGAAAGATATAACTTATTGTTCATTGTTTGCATCAAGCCGTTTGCCAGAGTTAAATTGCCTTCGGAATTTTCAAAATCAATCGGGTTTACTTTTTGTGGCATGGTTGATGAACCGACTTCTTTTCCTTTTACAGCCAATTTTAGCCATCCGTCGCTAATATAGCGCCACACATCATTATCAAAATCCAATAAAATTCCATTTACTCTTTCAATATTGTGAAAAACAGAAATTATATCTTCAAAATGATTAATTTGGGTTGTAATTAAATTTGGCTCTAAATCAAAAGATGTAATAAAATTTTTGGAAAATTTTAACCAATTAATATTGGGATTAACAAAATATAAAGCGCTAAAATTTCCAACAGCGCCATTTAATTTTCCTGTTAGTTTTTGTTTTTGCAAAAGTTTTATTTCTTTTTCAAGTCTTGTTGAAAAAACAGAGAATTCCTTGCCAAAAGTTGTTGGAACCGCCGGCTGTCCGTGAGTTCTGCCTAGAATTACAATATTCTTGTATTGTTTTGCTTTTCCGTTCAGATTTTTTAAAACTTCAGAGAAAGTAGGTAAAATAATTTTTTCAATTGCGTTTTTTAGCATCAGCCGATAGGCGATATTGTTAATATCTTCGGATGTAAGGCCAAAATGAATCATTTCGGAAATGTTTTTCAAAGAACTTTTTGTAAATTTATCTCTTAAATATTTTTCTACTGCTTTTATGTCGTGTCTGGTTTCATCTTCAACCTTTTTTATTTTTTCGGCTTCATTAAGATCAAATTTTAAATAAATAGAGGCAAGAAAATCTTTTTCTTTTTTATTTAGATTTCTTATAATTCCTATTTCGGATAGTGCGATGAGGTATTTTATTTCGATTTCAATTCGATATTTAATTAAAGCGTATTCCGAAACAAATTCGGAAAGTTCAGAAGTTTTCTTGGCATATCTTCCGTCCAAAGGATTAATGGCTAATAAATTATTTTTCATAAAACAAACTTTTCAATTACTGTTGCAACGCCGTCTTCCTCTACGCTTGGCGCAATAAAATCGGCAATTTTTTTTAACTCTTCATTCGCATTTCCCATTGCTATTTTTAACCCGCAGGCCATAAGAAGAGGGAAGTCATTATAACCGTCGCCGACGCCTATTATCTCATGTGTTTGAATATTCATAAGCTTGGCGACTTCGACAATCCCATGCTGCTTGGTAGCTTGTGCATGAGAAATAACAACGTCTATCCCACCGGATTTCCAGGAGGGAATTTTCAGCGCCGTAATTGTTGAAATATTTGAAAGTTCGCTTATAAAATGTTCTGCCAGATTTAAATTTAAATTTGGAATCCAGAATTGTAATGGCCCCTTTTCTTTATAGTCTTTAATATTAATTTTTTTCTTTGTGAGAAACTTTCCTTCCCCGTCATCAATAATCTCAATCTTTAAACGTTTGGCAATATCAAAAATTTGCTTAATATCCTTAGTGTTAATTAATTTTTCCCAAACTACTTTATTTAATTTCGGATCAAAAATTTGCCCGCCTCCGGCAATTATACAAGGCGCATTAATTTTTAAATTCTTAATTATATGATGAACAAACCAAAAAGGTCTTGATGTGGCAAGACCAATCCTGGTCACCTTGTTTGCTTTTTTAACCGCATTTTTAACTTTTTCAGAAGGCATTGCGTCGGAACGGTTTTCTATTGTTGTTCCGTCAACATCGAGCATCAAAGCTTTATATTTTTTTCTTGAAGATTTAGAGGTTGATAATTTCATCTCTTTTTTCACCGGTAGAAATATATTTTATTTTTACACCGATTAGTTTTTCCAGCTCCTCCAAGTATTTTTTAGCATTAACAGGTAGCTCCGCATATTTTTTTACTCCTTTGGTCGGTTTCATCCACCCCGGCATGGTCTTATATACGGGCTTTACTTTTTCCAAAAAATTTGCATCTCCATCTTCGTAGCCTACCTTCTTGTTGTTTAGCGAATAATGAGTACAAATTTTAATCGTTGGAAAAGTATCTAAAATATCTAATTTGGTAAGGGCAATTTCGGTAAACCCGTTTATTTCCGCTGCAAATCTTACCAGTTCCGCATCAAACCAACCGCATCTTCTTTTTCTTCCGGTTGTTGCTCCGTATTCTTTTCCGAGTTCCGTAAGCTTTTCTCCATCTTTGTCAAACAGTTCGGTTGGAAAAGGTCCGGCTCCAACCCTTGTCGTATAGGCTTTGGCAACGCCGATAATATTGTCAATTTTTTTAGGGGAGATTCCGGCGCCTGCAGTTACTCCGCCTGACAAAACAGTAGAAGCGGTTACAAAAGGATAAGTTCCCCAGTCATTATCTAAAAATACACCTTGGGCTCCTTCAAAAAGAATATTCTTTTTTGCATCAGTTGCCTTTTTTAAAATGGAATAGGATTCGGATATAAAAGGTTTAATTTTTTTAAACAAATTAAAATATTCTTTTTCTATATCTTTTTGTAAAAGCGGTTTTTCTCCGAGAGCCTTTAAGATTTTATTTTTTACAAGCAGTTGGGTTTCCAGTTTTTTGGAGAAAGTTTTTTTATTCGCCAAATCCGCTACTCTTATTCCGTTGTAGCTTACTTTGTCTGCATAAACAGGGCCTATGCCTCTACCTGTTGTTCCTGTTTTTGCTTTACCTTTTGCTTCCTCATACAATTTATCTAATAGTTTATGGTAAGGCATTATAAGGTGACATCTCGGAGAAATAAAAAGTCTGTTTTTAAGATTAATGTTTGCTTTTTTAAGAGTTTCAATTTCGGAAATTAAAACTTCCAAATCTAAAACTACACCATTGGCAATAATTCCTTTTGCTCTTTTGTTAAAAACTCCCGAGGGAATAAGATGCATTGCAAATTTTCCGTAATTGTTGATTATTGTATGTCCCGCGTTATTTCCTCCGTTAAATCTGACTACAAAATCGGACTTTTCCGAAAAGTTGTCGATGATTTTTCCCTTACCCTCATCGCCCCATTGAGAACCGATAATTAAATTTACTGCCATAAACCTTTGGAATTGTAGCTAATGTCATTGGTAAAAGCAACCCCCCACATTTCAAAAATGTGGGACTCGTGGTACAATACACGGGCAATGGATCCCGTTAGAAAAATTATCCTAAAACATAAATATAATTTTAAAAGTAGTTGCTTAGAAAAGGGGGTTTTTTAACGGGATGGATCAAGCTTCAGATATTAGAGAAAAAATAGACATCGTTTCATTTATTTCTGAGTATTTGCCGCTGAAAAAAGCAGGCAGAAATTTTAAGGCAAATTGCCCTTTTCACAATGAAAAATCCGCCTCATTTATGGTTTCTCCGGAACGCCAAATTTGGCACTGTTTTGGTTGTCAAAAAGGCGGAGACGCTTTTACATTTTTAATGGAATACGAAAATATGGAGTTTCCGGAGGCCCTGCGGGCATTGGCCAAAAAAGCCGGCGTTGAACTTAAAAGCTTTAGTTTTGATAATCAATTACTTTCGGAAAAAGAAAAAATTTATAGTCTTAATAGGCACGCATTAAAATTTTATCAGTACATTTTATTAAAGCACCCGCTTGGTAAAAAAGCCCTGAACTATCTTAAAGAAAAAAGAAATTTGTCAGATAAATTAATCGAAACTTTTTCACTTGGCGTTTCTCCAAATTCGGGCAGCGCTTTAGCAAACTATCTGATAGAAAAAAAAGGCTATAAAAAACAGGATTTGTATCTTGCGGGTCTCGCTTTTGAAAATAACGGAAGAACAGTTGATTTTTTCAGAGGAAGATTGATGTTTCCATTATCAGATCATAGGGGAAATATAGTCGGTTTTTCAGCCAGAATATTGGATAAAAATTCCGATAGCCCGAAGTATATCAATACAAAAGAAACGAGCGTTTATCACAAGGGAAGTCTTTTTTTTGGACTGGATAATGCCAAGGACGAAATAAAAATAAAACAACAGGCAATTTTAGTCGAAGGAGAATTTGATGTTATTGCTTGTTTTAAAGAAGGAATAAAAAATGTAGTTGCGATAAAAGGGACGGCTTTAACAGAGAATCAGGTTACGCTTCTTGCCCGTTTTACTCCCAAAATCACTCTTTGTCTTGACATGGATGATGCAGGTTTTGAAGCTACAAAAAGAAGTCTGCCGATAATTGAAAAAAAAAGTTTAACTACGACAATTGTGGTTATGCAAAATGGCAAAGACCCCGACGAGTCGATTAAAAATAACCCCGGAGAATTTAAAAAGGCTTTAAAAGAAGACGTTGGAATTTATGATTTTTTAATTACTAAGTTTTTATCAATTTATGATAAAAAAACCTCTGTTGGTAAAGGAAAAATAGTAGAAGAAATGAAGCCTCTTCTCGGAGCAATCGGAAATGAAGTAGTAAAAGAACACTACGTTAAAAAATTAAGTAAAGAGATAGACACGTCTTTGGAAAGCGTTACCAAAGAGATAAATAAATATCAAGAGGTTCAGAAAGCTGAAAAAGTTTTAGTTGGAGTTCAGGATAAAAGAAAAAGACGTGAAGTTTTGGAAGAATATTTAATTGCACTGATTGTTCAAAGCCAAGATATAAATCCGGCTTTGGAAAAAGTTAATAAAATTTTGTTGGATTATAAGTTTAATATTCCTTCTTTTCAAAAAATTATGGAGTTTATGACGCAGGCTTTAAAAAAGATGGGTAAATTTGATGGCAAAAAAATATCAAGCGGACTTCCCAGTGAGTTACTTAAGGCTTTTGACAGCTGCTACCTTTTTCCTTTGCCGGGCTTTAGCAATGAGGAAAAATATTTTGAAGAATTGGAAAAAATGGCAAGGGAACTTTTTGAAATAGATATAAAAGATAAACGTAAGGAGATTTCGCAAAAAATTAAAGAAAACGAAGGAGATGAAGATGAGATTGAAAAATTAAGCCAAGAATATGCACGCCTTACTTCTTTTTTGCCAAAATCTTAAGTTATAGGTTTATTTTATCCTCATTTCGTGTTAAAATAGAAGAGCCGACAGCTATGAAGCAAAAAACGCCTAATATTTTATTGGATATTGTTACCTCTGCTAAAAAACGTGGGTATATTACCCAAGATGAAATTTTATCCATTTTTCCTCATCCGGAAGATCACATTGAGGAGTTAGACCAGCTTTACGATAAATTAATGCATTCGGATATTGATGTTTTTGAATCCGTTGCAGCAGATCAGGGTAATGAAAAACCAATAGAGGATTTAGAAAAAGAACTGGAAGCTTTAACTGTTCTAACCGAAGGTACGGTTTCCGACCCTGTAAGAATGTATCTTAAAGAAATCGGCAGAATTCCTCTTTTAACATTTGATCAGGAAATCTCTCTGGCAAAAAGAGTTGAAAAAAAGGACGATGAAGCAAAAAAAATTCTTGTAAATTCAAATTTAAGATTAGTCGTTTCAATAGCCAAGAAATATGTAGGCCGCGGTTTAACGCTTTTAGATTTAATTCAGGAAGGAAACCAGGGCTTAATAAGGGCAGTTGAAAAATACGACTGGAGAAGAGGTTATAAATTTTCAACTTATGCAACTTGGTGGATTAGACAATCTATAACGCGTGCAATTGCCGACCAGGCAAGAACTATCAGGATTCCCGTTCACATGGTTGAAAATATCAATCGATTTTTAAGAGCTTCAAGAAAGTTAATGCAGGAATTAGGCCGTGAGCCAACGCCCGAAGAAGTTGCAAAAGCTTTGGATATTGACCCTGAAAAAGCCTTGGAAATTATTAAAATTTCCCAGGAACCGGCAAGTTTGGAATCGCCCGTCGGAGATGAGGAAGATTCACGTTTGGGAGATTTTATTCATGATACTGCGGCTCCGACTCTTTTTGATACGGCAAGTAGAGAACTTTTAAAAGAACAGGTCGAACAGGTACTTTCAACATTATCGGATAGAGAAAAAAGAGTGTTGGAAGAAAGGTTCGGTTTAAAAGACGGAAGGCCAAAAACATTGGAAGAGGTTGGAAAGATGTTTGCGGTAACGCGTGAAAGAATAAGGCAAATAGAAGCAAAATCTTTAAGAAAGCTCCGCCACCCTTCCCGTGGCAATAAATTAAAAGACTATCTCGGATAACAGATTTACAATTTCAAGTTTTCAAGCTATAATCGTATTTACTTTCCGCGGTAGCTCAACGGTAGAGCAGGAAACTGTTAATTTCAAGGTTCTAGGTTCGAATCCTAGCCGCGGAGCAAGCTAGTGCATGGTCAACTGACCGAGGTCTCTATTTAGCCTATCAAGGCTTTCTAAAGACCTCTTTTTTTTGGCAAACTCTCGGACCGAGTTTTACCCTCAATTTTCAACGCTTGAGCCTGCAGTTCGAACCTTTTCCAACGTGTCCTCGAAGTTAGGACTCGAACATTACCCTCAACACTTGGTGTTTTGCTATAATTGCCTCATGCCATCGCATAATCAAGAACAAATAATTCGCTACCTCAAGGAGACAGTTATTGATGGATATATGCTCAGTGATTTGAGAAGAATGGTTGACTTGCCAGTTATGCCTAATCAAACAGGAAACTGCAATTTTCCAATCACACTTTACATTTTCTCTTGTATTGAATTTCTTGGCACACTGGTAGCTGAAACACCGATTCCCGATGGGCATGGAGCAACTCAAAATCGATTTTGGGCTTATGTTGAACTGACATTTGGAAATAATTTACAAGCCTTTCAGCAACACAGAAATAACTTCGTTCAAATATTCCGTCATGGATTAACCCATGAATTTTTTGCAAAAAACGCAGGCATTAGCAGGCAACACACTGAAGTGTTTAGCACAAGTGAAGGCGGGAAGCTCGTGTTGGATGCAGACAGATTTTATGACATTTTTAAAGATTCTTGCGAGACGTTAAAATCACTCTTAAATACCTCCGCAGAACTAAGAGAACGTGTTGCAGACAGGTATCTTGAATTGCAACAGAGGAATCAGAATCGGTGGGGGCCAACTAATAGTCCAACTGTTCTCGCCAGTGGAGCGTCAATTTCAAGACCATTCACTCCTGATCAAGCCTTGGCAACGCCTTCTTTTCCCCCAGATGAAGACTAGTTAATTGCATCATGAGTAAAGCGATAAGAAAACCAAGACATTTAAAAATTACACTATCGGAAACAATAACAGTAAGAGACAGTATGGAGTTAAAATCTTTTGCAGGATCTACTAAAAAGTTTATTTACCATGTCATTTCCGGTTGGTTTCCAAGTATCAGAAAAGATCTTTTACCTGAAGGAGTAAACAAGTTAAGAAGTATTGACCGGCAAAATAATCGTTATCAGGAAAAGATCACAGACTACAAAACGAACCGCGTCATAAGAGACGTTAACGAAAAGCTAACGGATCATAAATAAGCCTAACTCTTAGTGCTATAATTGTTCCAATGGAAAAAGAATTAAAAATTCCAATCGGAAATAATAAATATATTTATGGAATTCTAAGGGGTTCTCTAAAAAATTCTCTAATTATTTTCGTCCATGGATTTACAGGGAACAAAAATGAACATCAGTTTTTTAATGCTGCCAGATTTTTTGAGAAAAAGGGATTTTCT
>Ga0315281_10001837_pt1 | contig 31530 bp, 27 predicted proteins | sample YL17G07_0_MG_FD_204540 | JGI IMG/M metagenome (GOLD analysis project Ga0315281, IMG submission 204540) | Sediment microbial communities from Yellowstone Lake, YNP, Wyoming, USA - YL17G07_0 | ecosystem: Environmental > Aquatic > Freshwater > Lake > Sediment | place: USA: Wyoming | collected...
GCTGGCGAATCGCGCCAGCCACAACGCAGTACGCATTCAGCAAGCCGAAGGCACACTCTGGAGCGGGAACGGCTATCTGCTTATCCAGAGTGCCGGCCAGGAACGGATGCAAACCCCGATCGCGTGGTCGATCCAGCCACTGTGGCTATTCACTGGGAAATTCCAGGCGCGTCTCAGCTCACGCGACACGGGTACACCATTAAATGCAACACTCCGTATTGGCTACCACCAGGTGTCCATCAGCGATGTTGATGCCGCCGTTCCGGTAAGCGTGCTCAGCGCCTTTATTCCGGCTATAGATCTGGTCGCACCGAGCGGACGCCTGCAAATTACCACACAGCAGGCAACTCTCACGCCAGCCGGACTGGATGGTGACATACAGCTAACCTGGCTGGGCGCAGGGGCGCGCATGGGGGGGCTGGATGACCTCGGCGACTACCGGCTGGTGATAAACGGGCGTGGCCAGACTGCCGGACTAGGCATTGAGACGTTGCGCGGCGATGTCGGTATCACGGCTCAGGGTGAATGGCAGACGCAGGGCGAGGGGCTGATGCAAATGACTGGTAATATTACTCCCGGCAGTCGTGAACAGACCCTGCGTCCGTTGCTGACAATGCTGAACGTTCAGAACAACAATGGTCAGTACAGTTGGGCACTGAATAGTCGGTTCGCGCCGGCAGTATTATTTGGGAGCACACCGTAACCGCGCAGACACATCACTGTGCGCTGGATCCGTGATTCAGCCGTTTCGGTGCCGCAGTATCTCGCCAAGCCCGGTGACAATATCGGTCTGCGGCACCTTGCCCAGCAGGTGAACAAGCCGGGTGATATCGGCGCAGGAATTCACGATGTCGCCCAGGCGCGCAGCGGCGAATTTTCGCTCTACTGGTTTACCGGTCAACTTCTCCAGTGCCTCCAGCAACTCAAGCAGAGAACATTGTCTCCCGCGACCAACATTAATCACCTGTCCGGCCGTCTGAGCACCCGATAACGCCTGTCCCAGCAACTTCACCAGGTCGCCAACATAAACGAAGTCACGTGTCTGCCGACCGTCGCCGAAAATGGTGACTGGCCCGCCCTGACTGACACGCTCAATGAATATGCTGATCACCCCGGAATAGGGCGAAGAAGGATCCTGGCGCGGACCAAAGATATTGAAAAACCGGAATGCCGTAGTCTCGATACCAAACTTCGCATGGTAAAAACGCAAATAGTGTTCCCCGGCCAGCTTGTCGGCGGCATAAGGTGACAGCGGATTAAGAATTTCATCTTCCACCAGCGGCAGGCGCGTATTGTCGCCGTACACGGCCGCTGAGCTCGCATAAACAAAGCGCCGGATGTTTTCCTTGCGTGCCGCCTCAAGCAGATGCAGCGTGCCGTCGAAGTTGGTCTCGTGCGTACCGGTGGGATCGTCCATGCTCGCCTGTACTGAGGCAACCGCTGCCAGGTGCACTATCGCATCCATTCCGCGTGCGGTGTCAGAAACAAGACTGCGGTCACGGATATCGCCCTGCACGAACTCGAGCTGCGTGTTAGCTGGCAGATTCTCGCGTTTACCGGTCGATAGGTTGTCCAGTACCCGGACGTTATTTCCGGCTGCGAGCAGATGCTCGGCCAGATGTGAGCCAATGAACCCAGCCCCACCAGTAACCAGTACATTCATATCCACTCCTAGCCCAGCATGAAATAACACGCCCTCCACGTGCAAGTATACGCGGGTTACCCTGCAGGGACATACTGCCTGCATTGGAATACCCTAATATGTTCAGGTAAACTACAGCACGACAAATATCTTGTTCACCACTTAATTCAATCGGGGTTAATAAACAATGACCACAGTCGCCGTCGTTGGGCTAGGTTATGTAGGACTACCACTTGCCGTGGAATTCGGAAAAATTCACGAAACAATTGGCTTCGACCTTAGCGTTGAAAAAGTACTCAGCTATCAGGGCTTTGTCGATCCCACCGGCGAGGTGACAACCGAGGAATTGCGAAAGGCGACGAAACTGCGACCAACTACAGATCCCACACAACTCGCGAGCGCAGATTTCGTTGTCATCGCTGTTCCCACTCCTATCGACAACGCTCATTTACCTGATTTCAATCCTTTGATCGGGGCAAGTCGGACCGTCGGCCAGCACATGAAAAAAGGTGCGATCGTAATTTACGAGTCCACCGTTTACCCTGGCGCCACCGAAGAAGTATGCATTCCGGTGCTCGAGCAACATTCCGGCATGAAGTGGAAAAGCGATTTCCACGTCGGCTACTCGCCGGAACGCATCAATCCAGGTGACAGGGAACATACGCTTACCCGGATCGTAAAAGTTGTGTCTGGCGATGACCCTGCTACTTTGAATGCCGTGGCCGAATTATATGGTTCGGTGATCCAGGCCGGCGTGCACCGCGCGTCCAGCATCGCCGTAGCCGAGGCCGCCAAGGTAATTGAGAACACCCAGCGTGATCTCAACATTGCACTCATGAACGAACTCGCCCTCATCTTCAACAAGCTCGGCATCGACACCCTTGAAGTACTGCAAGCCGCCGGTACCAAGTGGAACTTTCTGCCTTTTCGCCCTGGCCTGGTCGGTGGCCACTGCATCGGCGTTGACCCCTATTATCTGACCCACAAAGCGGAAATGATTGGCTATCACCCCGAGGTTATTCTGGCGGGCAGGCGCATTAATGACAGCATGGGTAAATTCATCGCTGAACAGACCGTTAAGCAGATGATTGCGAACGGCAGCTCAATCAAAGGCGCAAAAGTAAACTTACTCGGCCTGACCTTCAAAGAAAACGTCCCTGACCTACGCAATTCGCGCGTTATAGACGTGATCAATGAACTTAGATCGTACGGCATTGATGTATTCGTACACGACCCGGTACCGCTACCTGATGACGCACATCACGAGTATGGCGTCGACCTTCTCCCTTGGGACAAGTTGCCAGTGGCTGACGCGATGATTGCCGCGGTCGCGCATCGCCAGTTTCTGGAAATGCCGGCTGAGGTACTTGCCACAAAGATTATCAAGAAAGGCTGTTTCGTTGATGTGAAGTCTCAGTTCCAGAAAGAGTTGTTGCGTGCAGCGGGACTGAGTGTTTGGCGATTGTAGACTGTTGTATAACGGTCGCAACACAGCTGTTTACGCCCAGCCACGAAAGCGGTAGGCAATCAGGCCAATGATTTCATGCAGACTCCTTTGCATGGCTACTGCACCGTGGTTACTCGGTATCCATGACCGCCAGCTCATTCCTCGGTCACTGCGGAAATCACATGGGTAAGGAATTACATAAAACTTTTGGCGTTCCGCTACAGCCATCGCGCGCGACATATGCAGAGCACTTGTCACGAGCCAGACTGTCTGGACGTCACGCGGGATGAGCGGTTTGGACAACAGAATATTCTCGTAAGTATTCTGTGCGTGTGTTTCGGTAAGAATCTGCTCATTCGGAACACCCAGGCGGTTTGCCACCTTAGCCATTGCCTCTGCCGCGGAACTGCCGCCATCCGGGCTTGGTGCCCCGGTTATCATCAGTCGCCCACCGATACGTTCACGCAGAACAATTGCCGCCTCGAGCCGTTCCCAGCCGGCCTCGCCAATATGCGTTTCATATCCTTTGTCTGTGCGCTGAAACCAGCCATCACTCAGTACAAGAATTAATGGCGCTTTTACAGGTCTGTCAACTGCTGTTGGCAACGGGTAACGGGACTCCAGCACTGTGGCCAACGCGTTGCTGACAAGCGGTGTACATGCGAAATATACAAGTATTGCCGATACCAAGAAGACATGCCTTAGCGCTGTAAGCGATCCGTGCTGTCGATAACCAAGCCAGGCAAGGGAAGCAATCAGACTAAACAGGGCCAACGGCGGGTTGAAAAGAATATTTAAAAGATTTTCGCCGAGATCGCTCATTGACTCTACGCGGGTACCTGCCAATCACCGATTCGCATTAACATATAATCATAGCCATGATGGTTTAGCTTCGTGCTCGTTTAACGAATGAATCAACGATTATACGTTCCAAGTCAAGCGCGATATCGAGCGGAACTTGAATATTATAATCGTCTTTATAGACGAAACTTGGCTTCTCCTTGTAGGAATAGTGATGCCAAACCGGTGAGAACTCGGTAACCAGATAGCGTCCGTCGCTCTGGATAATGTCTATGTTGAGCCAAGTGGCATTAAGTTCGCGCGCCAGTCTTTCGGACAACTCAATGATCTCAGGCGGCACATAACTCCACTCACCGATGCCGCCACTATCAATGTTCACTTTCCACATGTCTTCCCCAGCCTTGCGACGCCAGTGCGCTTCAACAACATTGCCATCACCTACCACAGTCTTGATATCTCGGTCGTGGGGGACGTATTTCTGAGCCAGCAGTGGCGGTGACAGGAACGGGTAAGCCATTTTACGCACACGCAGCAGGTGGTAGTAGAACATGCGCGACGCCACCATGCGCAGATAGTGACTGAGGGCTCCTAGTCTGAACAGGTCAAGCTGTGAAAGACGGTAGTAATGTTCGAGTTCCTTACGTGAGTTTATTTTGAACACAAAATCACCACCTGCACCATAGCGGTTCTTGAGTACCATAGGATACCCAAGCCGCTGCTCAACCAGATCAAACGTCGAGGCCGAGGTCAACGCGTAAGTCTCAGGATAAGGGAAATGTCGTGAGCGCAGAAACAGGTATTGACGATACTTGTCTGAGTAATATGGAACGATACTCGGGTCAGGGAACATGAGCAGATGCGGATATAGCCGGTGCAGGTGCATAAGATTGTCTTGCACGCGGTACAGCGCTAGCGGATGGTTGGACGTATAGGCGAACTCCGGGAAGTGGATGACGATATTAGTATCACTGTAGTCGTACTCGATCCAGTCGGGAAAATCGAAGTCGAGCATTACTACTTGCACACCTGACTTTTCAAGTTGATCTCGGAAAGCCTCGAACCGACGTGTCGATTTAAATAGCACTGCTTTTAGCATGTTCACTCCACAGTCTTCTGCTAGGCCAGATTACGATTCAAAGGGCAGCAATTTTTCCGGCGCCACGTGCGCGATCAAGGCACGTGCCAGAACCAGAGTCGGGTCAATTACCGGCTTGCCATACAGCTGACGTTCCTGCACTACCAGTGGCAATTCGGTACACCCCAAAACTAGGGCTTCACCCCCCCGGTCTTCCAGCAGGTGGCGTGCTGCTTCAAGCACATGCGCGCGCGCCTTTTCTGTCACCGGCTCGGATTTTGCCTTAATACCATACTCAGGATCGTAGATCGCGGGATGCACAAGTCCATGCTGGACGTTGGGATCAGGATAAATTGTGGAGATGCCCTCTTCATTTAACACCTCAGCGTATGCGTTGGCGCGGATCGTGCCATCCGTTCCTAAAACTCCCACTTTCTTAACTGATGAATAGTGCATCCGCAGAAACATGGCCACTTCACGAATCATGTTCACTAGAATAATCTCGCTGCCTAATGCACGTAAGGCTGCATTGACCGCATTAAAGATTCTTGGCGAATGCGCGGTGTTGCAGGCTATGCCAGCCACCGACGCACCAGCACCCTCAAGTATCCGCAGGCAGTGCACGATACCTGCAGCTGGGTCATCCTGTGACTGCCCTAGCAAAAAGGCGCTGCGGTCCGGAATCTGCCGAGGCAAGGAAAGGGTGAGCACACTCATATGGTCCTGGTCGGTACGGGCGCGCGTCTGGTCAAATATTTTATGGTTCAGATCAAGTCCGGCATATGGTCCTATGCCACCCACGATTCCGATGATCCCCGGCGCATCGCGCTTGTGAGCCACACGCGGTTCGATCGGCGTATTCAAGACGCACCCTCGGTCTTGCGCTGCCGAGCCCGGAATAGCGACTGAACGACGTTACGCTCACCCTCTGTGAAGAAGCCAGCCAACCAAAGCAGTACAGGAAAAAGAAGCAACATCATCACAGATTCTGCCTCTGCGAGCCATCCTCCCTTACCAAGCCGGAGAAGATACAGAGACAAAAGATAGGTAACAATCGCTGCCGTAAAGATCAAAAACATACGCCGAGACTCTATCGGTATACGATAGAAACGGCCAGATACCTTGAGATTCACCAGAAGCAACGTAAGCAGTGCAATGGCGGTTGCCAAGGCAGCTCCCCAGGTACCTATCCACGGGACAAGCACGAAATTCGCTGCCACCGCCACCAGTGCGGCAATCCCGAAGATAATCGGTTTATATTGAGTCTTTTTTGAAATCAGAATTCCGGCATCTGCAAGATGGGCCATGCTGTAAAATACTGCGCCCAGACAGATCACGGGCACGAGAGGGTAAGCGTTCTGGAAGTCCTTGCCTGTAATTAGAGGCAGCATCACCGGTGCAACCACTGAGATCCCCAGTGCAGTTAACACGCTGACAAGCGTGAACAATGTAAACACTCTGGCGATGAGCGCCTGTCCACCCGGTTTACTATGATTCTCGAAAAGAAACGGTGACCACACCTTGAGAAACGGGTCCATAAGAAACATGATTCCGACCATTCCGACTTTGGCCGCCAACGCATAGACACCTACGTCGTTTAGTGAGCCATAGATACCCAGGAAATAGCGATCCGAATTGCTGACCACGTACATCATGAATGCCGCTGGCAGATACGGAAGTCCGTATTTTAACATCTCTTTCGTGAGTGCCCACTGGACACTCAGACGCCTTTTCAGTAGCAGGTAGGAAAGAATGGCGGCGGCAATACTGCCGGTGGCAATGATCTGTGCCAGAAACACACCAGCGATCCCATAGTGTAGCCAGTATACCAACAACATATTGAATGAAATGAACAGTACAAGCCGCAGGAAGTTGATTGCCACATAGCTGAGCGACTGCATGCGTATCTGGAAATAGGTCAGCCCAACATTGACCAGCATCTCAAAAGGAATCCAGGCCAACACCAGCAACAGGAGCGCACCGCTGACACTGCCCTTGAGCAGTTTCTCGAGAATCAGGCCATGAAAGGGCAGAAACAAGGCTGTAATGAGTCCGCATGATACCAGCACAAATACCACCGTCGTGCCCGTGACTGTCCGGTGCCATTCATCATCATTGAGTTTTTCAAAATAGAAGCGGATGTAGGCCTGACGCACTCCCATGAACATAAGAAGGATGAGGATATCGCACAGGCGATAGAGCAGCTCTTGTGCGCCATATTCGGCCGGACTCAGGACGTGCGTATAGAGCGGGATCAGTAAAAAGCTTCCTGCTACGCCAAGACTGCTACCAATTCCGTAAATAAATGAGTGACGTGCGAGTTTGGAGAGTGCGGCTTTCATCTCATGATATCGTCTTGGTATCGTTCTTGGCTTCGGCGAATGCCGCAGTCGTATCAAGATTGCTTACAATCTGAACGAAGGCCACTTGGAATGCGAACAAAAGCAACCAGTAGTAACGGTACAAACTGTGTGTAAAGATGCCATAAAAGATCATGAGTATAATAGAAGTAAGTATCAGATCGTGGCAGGATTTTAGGAATGTGGCCGAGGGTGCGCCTGGAATAAACGCGCGCCGTGTCTGATGCAGCTGTAGCAGAGAGCCGGCAACAAGTAGAACAAAGATAAACGTGCCGACAAAGCCGGTCTCTGCCATCACTTGTCCATAAAGATTGTGCAGTTCGAGGTACTCATCCTCGGCATTCACCCACTCATCTGTAGCATTGACTTCGCGTCGCGCAAAACCTGATGAAGCAGGTCCATATCCGATTATCGGTCGCCTCAGCACCAGTGCCCAGCCATCCTTAAGTCCTTGGATCCGACTCTGTGCGGATTCATCCGCAATGCGGTCAGATCCTTCATCGGTTATAGCCTGTTGGTCGCTCACCACAATCTGTTCGAAGTATCGGTGCTTAAGCTCATCAGGTAGCAGCGATGCGCTGACTGCAAGTGCCGCGATTAATGGCACCATCACCTTTATACGAAAAATGCTGCGCCAGTAGGTGAGTACTAACAGTACTAGCGCACCCAGCACTGCAGCGCGCGTACCGCTGAACGCGATAGACGCGAAGCATAAACCAAGATAAAGAACCAATCCAATCTTGACGGCCGTACGACGAGCCATATTCAACCAGCTGATCCCGAAAGGCAACGAGACTAATCCAAGCAGGCCAAAGGCATTCGCAGCGCCGATCCCGCCTCCAGACCAGACTCCAACGATACGCTTCAATCCCTGTTGATACACATAACTGCCACCGTTGACGTAGTCATACCAAGTATGTAGCTGATACAGGAACGATATCACGCACACCCCGGCAATGACCGTAAACAAATCTTCAAGACTGCGAATGCTGTACAGCATGAAGAAATAGAAAATAATATATTTCCAATAATTCTCGATCCACCACACCACAGGCGTGATGTCCCGATAAGGCGACTGGAAGTAGCTAAAAAGAGCCCAGAGAAAGAACAGCAGTACAAGTACAGTCGTGCGCGATACCTGGCGTGTAATCTTTTTCCCAGCAAACAATGCCAAGACAATGAACGCCACGAGAATGCGCTCAAAATGAATTTCGCCGAAGATCAAAAACCGCGTGTCCGGAGTGGCAATAAAATACCAGAGGTAAATCAACATCAACCATACGGCAAAGCTGACGCGTCCCCCTGAATCTGCAGCGCCAACTGCTCCGGTTCTGTTCTGATTTTCAGCACTCACTGCACTTTCTCCACCAGACACCGGTAATAACATTTCATTTCTATCAGTAGATATAATGTGCCGGGGGAAATCCGGTTAAGGACTATCGGTTCAAGGGCTAGCTCGACAACACGATGAAGGCCCCAATATACGCGCCAAGCCCTGATCTCGGAATTCTTACCCAGGAGCGTTCAAAGCTACACACCATTGTTGGTGGTCTACCGGGTTGTCTAGTTAAAACGATTACCACTATGTTTCTTGGGGCCTGATCAGTCCCTATTTATTCGGGTCAAATCCTACCATACAATTACTGTACTATTCGAACCCGGCAGCACCCACCCTACCCCAATAACTGATTAATATTCTTAATGATTCCCGACTATTGGCAAACTGCTAATTCCTGGCGATCGCCCTATTTGATTGCTGCAATAAGCAAGCCCCGATATAGTTCCAAAGAAAAGGCATATAAAAGGCCATGACAAGGGATACCACAGGAGGGCCAGCAATCTCACTGGTAATCGTGACCTATAAGCGTGAAACCGCGTTGCTTGAGGGGCTGCGCACGTTGCAACCTCACACCACGCTTTTCCATGAGATACTTATCGTAGATAACGGGAATTCAGCAGGACTCGAGGCGCGTGCACGCCTCTTGCTAGGAGGCCGGCTGACTGTGCTGCGCCAGCGTGAAAATCTCGGAGCAGTGGCCCGTGCAATCGGAATCCAGGCCGCGACTGGCGACATCATCGTCACGCTCGATGACGATGTCCAACTCGTACAACCAGAACAGCTCTCCAATTTGGCGAGCCTGTTCGCCTCACACAATCGCATCGGTTGCGTAAACTTCAAAATACTTTATCCGGATGGTACGCTCGATATCAGCGATTGGTGCCACCCCCGCGATCACGAGCTGTATGCAGACCGTCTGTTTGAAACCAGCTACATCTCTGAAGGCGCTTGCGCCTTGAACGGCACGCTTATAAAAAACATTGGCACCTATCCGCTCGATCTGTTCATTGGACAAGAGGGGGTCGAGCTAGCCGCGCGTATTCTGGACAGCGACTACGGAATTTACTATCTACCATCCGTTACTGTCACACACACCGTGGCCGCTGAGGGTCGCGCCAGCGGACGTCAATTCTATTTCAATACCCGCAATATCTACTGGATCGCGCTCCGCACCTTCCCAATCGGGCTTGCTTTTCGCACCGTGCTGCGCGAATGGCTGACACTCTTCATGTTTGCCCTATTGCGGTGGCGCATGAATTTCTTTTTGCGCGGCTGCTGGCACGGTCTACGCCGTACCCCGGAACTGTTACGCGGACGTCAACCCATCCGGCATGTTAGCGCACGTCGGATCGTGGAACTAAGCAGCCTGAAACCATCCGTGTGGCGACGTGCCGCCCGCCTCGGACGCAGCAAGACACTGGACTGATCTCGATGCGTAAACTTCTGCGAGCCATCGTGGCTGCCACACTGCCGGTGTCTTACCACGACACTAAGCGTGATCCTGTGCTTTACCTGACATTCGATGATGGCCCTACACGGAACACACTGCAGACTCTGGAAGTATTGGCACGGTATGCTGTCCCAGCAACTTTCTTTGTTCTCGGAAAGCGCATAGCCGGCAACGAGTCCATTCTGGCGAAAGTGCATGCCGCTGGTCACGGCATTGGGAACCATTCCTTCAGCCACCAGTCTGCACGAAAACTGAATTACACCAAGTTGAGCGCGGATCTGGATCACTGTACAGAACAAATCAGAAAGGTCGTGCCAGAATGGCAGCCAAGTCTTTACCGGCCACCTTATGGCGATCTATCGTTGAGTTATTTTCGTTTTGCCCTTGCCCGTCGGGCAAGAGTAATCATGTGGAGTCGTGATGCCGTCGACTACCGTGCGCAGACTCCCGGTGCAATCCTTGACCGTCTAGCCGGTTTGCAGAACGGTGATATCCTGCTCTTTCATGATGAGTTCCCCAAGACTACCACGGCCCTGAACACGCTGATTCCACTCTGCCTCAGCCAGGGTTTCCGCTTTGCGCGAATACAGGAAATCAATAACCGAAGAATGTCTGGCCGGTAACTGGCTGTACAAGTGCCAGTTACCATGCACATCTCGACACCTTGTGAATCAACTCACCACCAGGCGTTCTTGGCCGTATTAGTCGAAACCTCCGCGCTTCGTGTGCCCTCGTAACCGCTGAGAGTAAGTGCAGATACATAGTAGTTGTGTGAACCGCCTATCCCGACATCAACGTAAAAGGTGCCGCCACGTGGCGAAATCGGAAGCTTTACACTGTCACGATAGACCACATATTCATAGACATCAGCCTCACTGTTGGCATTCCACTCGATGAGATACGAGTCGAGGAACCGGGTAATCTTCAGGCCAGTTGGTATGGCCGGGTTGGTCGCCGCTGGTGCCAATACAGTATTACTGTTTACGGTCAGCGTGGTCACAAAGCTGTCACCAACCGAGAATCCTCCCTCCGTGGCATAGCGATTACCTGTGACACTGATTGAATCCGCACGATCGAAGGAAAATGGATATGGTGTATTGTTGTTCGCTGATAAGCCACGACGCGCGATAACGGTGTTGTTGCGGACCACTATATTTTTCATCTGCAGATCCGTAGCATCACTGCCGATGTGGAATCCGAAGATATCGCCTTTAATATCGCTTGAGACAATGACGATGTTGTCCTCGAATAGGTTGTCACCACTCGAGTAGCGATCGCGGATACCATAGAGATTATTCTCCACGTAAGCACCACTGGTTGCTGTGGACGAATACTGAACATCAATGCGATTGCGATAGATGTGGTTTCCGCTCGCGCCCACCGGAACACCTTGTCCCCAACCGTCTATGTTGATACCACGACCATCATCGCTGATGATTTGGTTGTCATACACATCTACATTGTGGCTACGCCCATCTACCAGAACCCCGTATGGGGCCTTGCTGCCCTTGCGGCGTACTTGCTGAATACGGTTATTGTTGATGCGTGACAGGTTGGGCGCACCGGAGTCCGCTCCAACCGAACACGCCTGAATACCACGATGGCCTGCAATCAAGATGTTGTCATGTATCTGGACGCCGCCGGTATTGGTCGCGCACACAGTGATCGGATCTCCACCATAACCATCTAACGCAGTGGTGTCGCCGTGCAGCTCTATATAGGTACGGGTAATCTCAGAATTATTGAAACCATAGCCATTATCGGCCTGGATTCCGTTCGTCTGGTAGCCTGTCACACGAATCACCATATCGCTGATTGTGTGCCCACTTGCATACGATGCCCCATAAATGAAAATTGCCGGTGAGTCGGCTGTGTTGCCGGCACCCTGCAAGATTGTTCCATTCTTAATGGTGACGCCGCTCACGCCTACCGCCAAGTACACACCATACACACGACTACTGCTGGCACTAGCGTTATAAGTGATTGTCTTGCCATTGAGATCGAGCGTCACATTACTGGCGGATATGGAAACAGCTGTGCCGGCAGTAGTCAGATCGTTTGGTAGCGTGTAGTACTGACCAGTGGTATTGAGCGAGAGCATAGCTGCCACCCCACTGCCCGTAGCGCCGCCACCCGTAGCGCCGCCACCCGTAGCGCCGCCACCCGTAGCGCCGCCACCCGTAGCGCCGCCACCCGTAGCGCCGCCGCTGCCACTAGTAGTAGAAGCTGTTCCGGTGGTGATGGGTCCGCTGCCGCTGCATCCTGCTAACAGCAGGGTAGCGGCAACAAATATCAGAGGCAGGAGGGGGCGTGTCAGGTATCGAATTGTGTAAATACTCATGGGGAGGCTGTCATCCTTATAATAAGATCTATATCCGTGTGTATTGTGCAGGGCCAGTCTCTTTTCCCCAAAACAGCTGGCTTCCCATCCAATAGAATTTCAATACTAAAGCAATATTTGTCCATACAATCAGGATCTGCAAATTTCCAACGATAGACGGCGTCTGCGGTCAGAACGGCGGTATCGGGCACTCCTGAAGAGCCGTAACAGGAGCAAGGAAAACCTGCACGAAGGAATATAAGGAAGTCTTCAGAAGGATCGATTTATAAGCCGCCCTCCCTCTTTCCAGCCAACCGCGTGACCACAAAAATACGCCATGCAAGGCAACCCTAAGCCGATTGCCGAGTGTGTCGCGCACCAGAAACAGTGAGGCAGCCTCGTGCCACTCGGAGCTGAAATTGGCCTTGTACGGGGCGTCTCCCAGACCAAAATTATAGAAACGCGGTGAGTGGTGCTGGATCAAGTCTTTGATCATCCGCAGGAACAACACTGTGCCCGGAGAAAGATGGGCGAAATCTTGGTCATAACCAACCTCAAAATCATGGAACATGTCACGGTACTGGTACCCAAGTGAGAAGGCGCACGGCGTTTCGCCATGGCTGAGCAGGTAGGCGCGCAACACACCACGTTCCGCAAGGTCGCGCAGCTTGCTGCGTTGAGCGGGAGAGGAATCGAAACGAGTACCGAGACGTGCATGCTGCCAGGATTTACGCGAAACGCCCGCCGCCTTTTCAAGAAAATCATCGACCTGCTCCGGGAGCTCGACACGAATGAGGGCCGAAGCTGCACCCGGCTGGTCCTGAAAAGTACGCAGTTGGCGCCTGAACCCCTTCCGGCTACTGCCTTTAAATCTGGCCATATAATCCGCGAACGTCTCCGGCAAGCGAATCAGGTGATGCCGGTACACACCCACGATCCGGTGAGATACCAACCTGTTCTCGTTTGAAACCTCTTTCAAACGATGCAGCAGTTCCCATAGCGGATGCTCTATCGGAACACTGTTAAATATAAATCCTTGGCACTTTGGGTACGATTTCTGGACAGCCGCGCATAGGGCGCTGAGCGCGTTTTCGTCATGCGGCAGGAATGGTAGGCTACCCAGTATGCTCGCAGCATTCAGGGCATCTCTCCACAATAGGTGGCCACCGACATCATAACGCAACGAGTATTTGGCGAGTCGCAGCGGAACTATACCAACTATATCACCGCCTTGTGGCTGTTCGAGAACGGCGAGGACCGTCTGCGCATGGTGGTCGGTGGCGCGCAGGTGATCGAACCAGACGGGTGACTGGAACAACAGATCGATATTGTTGTCATGTAGCATTGTCTCCCAGGCGGCTCGCACTTCGGGGGCGTGCACTTCGTCATCAGTTACCAGCAACCGAACTGTCCAGTTATTTTTCATGACATATATCTGTTTCGAACCAATCAGGAATTACGCACGCAGTTGTTTTGACGTCCCGCGCACTTTCCCATTACTAATCCAAATTCTGATGTTGATCATCTATGATGACATTTCCTGAGTATCGTTGTTATAAGCATAGGGCAAGCTCACCATAATTTCTTCTTTACCATCGAAACCGTTGTCTATGCCAACAGTGACGATGCTGATACGGCAAATGCCCTCTCCAGCGACCTGCAGTGCCTGTACCCGACCGTCTGTATACTGCAGATCAACCAGCGTGATCCGTCCACCCGTAATGCTACGCACCGGTAAGGCCGCGAAGCGGATGACCACATCCGGAGGTGAATTACTCAGGCCGAGCCGAACATGATTATCAGAGTACTCTTCCAGACGATAGGGGCTATTGCAGGAGACCAGCCGGTTGGCCGGAGGTCGAATATCATAGTCACGATAGTCGTTTGGATTTCCGGTTTTTCCGGCCTCAGCGGCACGAACAATATTGTATGCCTCGCGCGCTGTAACATAGTGTAGCCGGTACGAACCCTGCATGAACGTTTTCTCCAGGTCGGCATGCATCTGGTCCAGCTGTGGACCAAGGAAGGTGTCACGGCTCTGCATACCGTGGGTATGAAGTTTTACGAATACCCAGTGCGGTTGACCGGCGACATGGATACCGGCTCGCAACCAGCTGTCGAGTCGTCTGCGAAAATAGGGGGCAAAGGTTTCAAACGCGGCATACTCGACGTAACCATTCTTCCAATCGACATGTAGCGGACCCGGGAAGATCATTAAGTCGCCCTGCCCGACTTTCCCGACTTCTACTGGCATACCAGTATCGTAGGATTTCGGTGCTGGTGTGTCGGTGGCATAGTAAATCGTGTTCACTAAACTCGGTTGGGAGTTCTGCCCGAACGCCGGGAAGGTGAAATCTGCATAGCATCCGGCGCGACCGAGAATTTCTAGTTCTGTATTCACGCCGCTCATGGACGGGTTGCGTCGGCCATTGTCCAACGCCCAGTTTCCGGCGATGTAGGCAAAGCGCCGCGTAGGTACTTTCTCGGCGCTAATCATTGCACCTGCCAGATTGAACCACTCGACACCATCGCAGATCTTGTGCGTGAACGTTTCGGCTGTATCGTGGCCGTGATGAAGATGAAACTCGATCTCACCCATTTGACGGTAGACGTACTCGCTAAGTATTCGAATACACTCGTAATTCGGGTAGTCGTAGCGGTAGAACCAGGTGTGCTGCGGCATCACTCCGTCTGAGTCACGGTGACAAGAGGCGACACGCTCATACGCATCACACCAGTCGCGCACCTTGCGCACTCCTTCCTCGCCTTCACGTCGCGATGGTTCATAGTGATCAACGACCAGGAAAATAATATCTATCGGTCCACCCAATGCTGCGACCGTGCGTTGCCGCCGCAATGCCTGACGCAGATAACCGGGTAGCCAGACATAGCAGCGCCAGCGCACGAAGGTGATCATGAGTCGCGCAAAATTGATCAGTCGTCGCATCTGTTTTGCCTCGTATGGCAAGTTGCATTCACACCCGTTAAATGGACAAAGGTGGTCAAGCTACTGCACGCTGGTAAAAGGATTCTGTCCGTTCTACACAACGGTTGATATCAAACAATTCATAGGCACGCGCCTGCGCACGTTCACCCATTCGCTTCATGTCATCCGCATGATCGAGCAGCTGTAGTAAACCATGCGCGAACGCTGCACTGTCTCCGGGTCGTGCGAGATAGCCATTACCACCATCCTGCACAAGTTCAGGGTTGCCTCCGACATCGGTGCATACCACCGGCAGACCAGCGGCCATGTACTCAATAACAGCATTCGACAGACCCTCAGAATGGGAGCACAGTGCACCGATGTCGCTAGCCGCAAGAATATCTGCAATATCCGTTCGTTTGCCAAGCAATTGTACGGATGGAACGATGTTCAGCGAACGGATAAGCTCCATCAGACGCTCTCGTTCCGGCCCTTCGCCAACAATCAGAAACCGTGCCTTCGGGTAGCGGTCGAGCACACTGCGCGCTGCCTGCAATAACACATCAATGCCCTTAACGGGCCGTAGATTGCCGACCATTGTGACCACCTGCGCGTCGTTACCGATTCCGAGCGAGGCACGCAGTTCACCACGTGCGTGCACACGATCTCTGTCGAATTTATCCAGAATGAGCCCATTGTAGATAGTCTCTATTTTACTGGTTGGCACACGCTCGATAGTCTCGACATACCGGCGAATGGCCTGCGCGTTTACCAGAAAATGTGTTGCGAGCGGGTTGAGCAGCCTCAGCAACGTTAGCTCAAAGCGGTTATGCCAGTAGCCCAGGTTACGGCGCGTGGCGATGATTGCGCGAACTCTGGCAAGCTTGCCAGCCAAGGAGGCGATAATGTTGCTGTCGCGGAAGTGCGACTGCAAGATATCGAAACGATTACGTCGCAAATATCCCACGAAACGAAACAGATTAAAATAACTGTGCACGGAGTAGAACGAGCGAAAGTCCACAATATGAATGGGACACAGGTCACGGTTTGCCTGAAGCCATGGCGAGTCCAGAAGGCAACAGAGTGTGGGTTCAAAACGTGTGCGGTCTAGACGCCGCAACAGCATGACGAGCTGATTCTCTGTGCCACCGAACTGGAAGTCGATGGTGTCGATCAGAAATGCAATCTTTATCCGCGCCATAGCCGTGGTATTGATTTCGCTCATGTTACGCGATTGGCTCACCTGCGTTGTGATGCAGGTTGCGCTGGTGTCTCGTCTCGCGGCAGCTGCGACATGACATAGCGAAACTTCCCGGATGGATCACGCGCGATCGCATCGGTCTCTTCAAAGATGATCCGCACCCGCAGTCCGACGATCTCCTCAAACTTCTTACGGAGTTCGGAGAGGTCGATGTTCTCAGAAGTCTTTTTTACTACTTTGATGAGTAAGGTCTGCCGGTCTGTCTGGATCACCTGGAATTGTGCGGCCAAATCAAAACTATTGATCGCCTCTACAAACAGGTAGCCAGGCTTGGGATGACCGTCACCATCATAAAGAATGTCGCGGTCCCTGCCGAGGATCTTTTCTACCAGCGGCAACGGTGAGCCACATGTGCATTCCCGGTCAGAAGCAATGGCCATATCGCCGATTTCATAACGAATCATGGGCATTCCATAGTTGAACAAATCGGTAACCACCAGCCGACCCATCTCTCCCGGCTTCACTTCTTGTCCCTGCTCGTCGAGAATCTCGACATAAGCTCCATCTGTAAACAGATGCAAGCCAAGGTGCGCTCGACACTCGCAGGCGATGACACCACTCTCGCGCGTACCATACTTTTCGAAGACCTCACCGCCAAACGTCTCCTGAAACAGTCGTCGTTGCTGCGCGTAAAGATTCTCTCCTGTGCAGCTGACCGCAAGAACCTTTGGCACCTCAATACCGTGACGTTTCACGAACTCGGCAAAAATGCCGAGCGAATTCGGAAAGCACTTGATGATACTGGGCCGGAATCTGGAGTACTGTTGCGCAAATGCCTGCATATACTCATCGGTAATGTGGTGCGGGTCAAAACGCAACAGGCGCTCACAGGTGGCATTGCGTATCTCCGCCTTCCAGCGCTCGCCGACGCTATCGTGGTGCGAGGACGCGACGAACAACGCTGCCTTGTCTCCAACCTGGTATCCCATCCAGCGGTCGAAGTACAGCTCTTGGGCTTTGCGCTGATACAGGCATTCCTTGTCGCGTATGAATGTCATCGGCAGCCCCGTGGAACCGCCAGTGCGCGCTGACACCAGAACATCATCCGACAGATTTGTGGCGACTAAGCGTTTGAACTCGGCGCGCACGATATCTTTCGTGAGCAACGGCAAGACTGCAAAGCGGTCCGGGGCTGGGTCATCAGGTGATAATCCGACACGGTCAAAGACCTTCCGGTAATAGTCAGTGTGTTCGTAGGCATGGACCAAAACGCGCCGTAATCGCTCTGTCTGGCGACGGCGCAACGCATCTGGACTCATGGTGTCGATGTCGTCGAACTGTCCGAAATGGTGCAATTGCTGACCATCCCCGTCTTTCACCAGCCACAGAGGATAGAAGATATTCCTTACCAATGCCGACATGATGCTCATGGCTGTCTGTTACTCTTGTCCAGCCCACACGGGCGCACTACATAGCCTGCAAAAATCATTGTGCTCGCCTATTTAAGTGTCTTCAGCAAGCTCAGCAGTTCATTGTCGAGCAGGCTATAGGCTGTTGCATTGAGGTGTATGCCGTCGCCAGCACTGTATTCTTCTCGCATGTGGCGGTCAGAGTCGTTCTTGCGGGTGATCTTCTCCAGATCAAACAGCACTACGCTCTCATCCTTTGCCAGTTGTCGCAGCCATTCATTGAACTGGATGACCTGATCATACTGGCTTTCGCGGCCAAGCAGCCTGACCTTGACCCAGTCCTTGGCGTCCTCCATGAGGCCTTGGCTCGCCGCCGGTGGCACAGTGGTGGCGATCACCGGCGTTACACCGGACTTTTTGATTTGCAGAATCCAGGAATGGTATTTCTGCTTGTAGTCCTGCATATCACCCGGAAAGTATACCGAACATTCCTGCATGACGATTGCGTTCGGCTTCGACGAACGCTCTGTGAGCACCTTGCTGACACGCGGCGTCTTGTCAAACTCGTAAAGTGTCATGGTCTCGATGTTGAATCGCTCGTCGTTCACGCGCTTGCCGAATTCGCCTAGCTTCCAGCGACTGGCTGTGGATGCCTCGATATATACAATGTCCTTTTTGTCTGCCATGGCCTCACCCATACTCAGCAGGAATGCAATAAATGTCAGCGTCATGATCAACGTTGGCCGGATGCACGATTGGGGCTGTTCCTTTATTCTCTTCGATATCTTTGGCATAGCTTATAGCCTCCTTAACTGGATCGCACTGCACTGCAGCCCACGCCATCCTGTCTCACGCGGCTGCTGACAATAATCCGAGATCCTTCAGGACCTGACTGACAGTCCCGAAGCGGTAATCACCAATCAGTCGTTGCAACCGCTGCTCGCATCGGTGCAGGTTGTGATAGTGCCGGAAGCGCGAAAGCCAACCCGCTTCGATCCGCGGTTGGCCGGGGTCGACCTCCCACGGATGCAAATAGAAGATGAACGGACGTCGTTCATGGCTATTGATGCTGGAGAGCGCCCAGTCCGTGAGGGCGTATGGGAAGATCCGGAAATACCCGCCACCCGAGATCGGCAGTCGGTAATTCATAATTACCTTGGTAGTCAGCGGAAACTCGACAATCGAGCTGCTGTTCGCAGTGTGCCAGACATGCGGTTCACGCTTGGCGTCCGGCATGCCGTAACGGTCGTGGCGCACCGGGAAAATGCTCGAGTCATATGCGAATCCCTGCTCGATCAGGATGTCGAGAGCCCAGATCGAGCGCTGGATAATCGAATAGCTCGCCGCACGATAGCCAAGTACCGGTGCCTGCACAAGGTCTTCGAGTACTGCCTTGGAACGCGCGGTCTCATCGCGGAACACCGCTGGGGTCTGCTCATAAACAAGGCGATGCGAATAACCATGACAGGCAACTTCATGGCCACGTCGTGCAATCTCTTTAACCAGATGTGGATAGCGTTCCGCTACCCAGCCCAACACGAAGAACGTACTTGAGGTGCCGGCTGCATCGAACAGGTCAAGAATTCTCTGCGTGTTTCGCTCTACGCGGCTCTCATAGACGTCCCAGTCCTCCATGCGAATACGCGCGGCAAACGCCGACACGTGGAAGTAATCTTCCACATCAACTGTCATCGCGTTGCGTATTGAGCCGTCATTCGTCACTGGTTGCCTGCGCGGTTTGTTGACCATATACAGTTGTGCTGTGCCAAGAACCTAGACAGGCGCTGTAATCACGTCGGCGCCTGTGGGCTGATTGCTCAGATAAAAGCGCGCTGGATTACCGACTGCCGTGCTCAAATCCGGTACGGGCTTCGCAACCACGCTACCGGCTCCAACAATGCATTGCCGCCCTACCGATGCCATGATGATTGCACCCTCACCAATCCAGCTGCCTGCGCCAATCGTTACGGTTTCGTAATACACCTCACCCGAGAACGCGACACCTTTCAGTGCGCTTCCATGCTGATGCTTCCCGCTCAAAATTGAGACGTGGCTTGCAATCAATACTCCATCTCCGAGTACAGCAGTCCCGATAATGGAATAGGAGCCGACCACTACGCAACGACCTACCTTCGCCGTTGGATGCGAGAAAAATGAGCCAAATGCGACGGCGAGGTCCGCGTGGCACCGATCGAGCGTGACAACATAAAACGATGTTCGCAGGTATTGACCAAATTTACCCGGTACAAGACTTAATAACTTTGCCGAGAAGTCGAAGTATATTTCGCTCCTAAAATATCGGTACGCTATGCGTGCCGGCAAGGACAAAGGCCAAGTAAATAAGCAAAACAGGATAACCATCGTCCATTTGAAGCTATACGTCATGATAACTCAGCCTCTACTCATGTTCATTGACCAGGAGAGCCATAAGTGCTTCAACGGATAACCTGAAGCCCGAAGCGGATACGTATTCTCTTGGCAGATCGCCATATACTTCTAGCTCCCTGTTCATTTCATGACAATGCATCTTGCGAACCCCCTGTACTTTTCAAAAACCTCGCTGGGTTGCCAACTGCCACGGTATGATCCGGGGCTTGTTTTGTCACCACACTGCCTGCGCTCACCATGCATTGTCGCCCAAGTGATGCCATCACAATCGCACGTTCGCCAATCCAGCAACCTGCGCCGATCGTTACGGGTTCGTATTGCGATTCACCCAGGGACGCAACTCCATGCTGGGCGCTGGCGTACTGGTTCTTCCCGCGCAATATAGAGACGTGGCTCGAGATCATGACGTTGTCGCCGATGTCGACGCTATCAACTGTCGTGAAGCTGCCCATACCAACTCGACGGCCCGCTCGAACCGTAGGGTGTAAAAAGAAAGAACAAAACCCTACCAATAAATCACAGTGGCATTCCGTCAGCGTCATCTTGTAGAACGCCGCACGGAGGTACTGACCGACTTTACCCGGAATCAAACTCAGCAGCTTGGCAGAAAAATCGAACACCACTTCGTTGCTGAACAGTTTATAAGCCAGCACACTCAATAGACCGAATGGCCATATCAGCAGGCACATACCGTAAACGATAATACGCTTGGATTCGTAACGCATATGACGAAAAAATCTCTTGTGTGCCAATACTACTCATCTAGTTGTCCATGCCTTTGCGGCCTGTAACAGGTCGCCGTGATGCTTCCTGGGCATCACCAACCATGGCGATATTCTCTCTCATCGCAATCAGGTCTGGGCCACAATCACCCGTATCTCACCATGTGCGTCCTCAAGAGTGCGTCGATCAGTATAATTCTTGTTACCCGCCAACCGCTTCACAAGTGCAGGGCCCTGACCCAGACCAACCTCAAAGGCCAAAAAACCGCCCTTACGCAGGAAGCGTGGTGCCTCGCGCATAAGACGCTCGACAATCCGGATTCCCAGCGGCCCACCGTCAAAAGCCAGGCGTGGCTCATACCCGACAATCTCGCCCGGCATTGTATCGACCTTCTTGCTCGAGATGTATGGCGGGTTGCAGACCAAAAGGTCAACTTGGCCAATGAAAACAGCGTCGTCGAACGGCGCCAGCAGATCGCCCTCCCGAAACTCAACTTTGTCATGCAGGCCCAAATGGAAGGCATTGCGCCGGGCCAGCGCGACAGCTTCGCTAGAGAGGTCGGCGGCGAAAATCCGCGCCTTGGGTATGTGGAAGGCCAGCGACAACGCCAGATTCCCGGAGCCTGTGCAGACATCCACAACCATTAGCTCGGCCCGTTCTGCTGCCAAACCTCGCAGGACCTCAAGCGCGCCGAGACCAAGCAACTCGGTCTCCTGACGCGGTATCAGGGCCTCTTTGCCAGCGAGCAGTTCCAGCCCCATGAAGCGCTGACGACCTGTTAAATGCGCAAGCGGAATGCCCCCGACACGCTGCTCAATGAGCATCTGCAGCCGATTGACAGCAATCGCATCGAGTTCTGGCAACGGCAGTGTACGGGCCTTCTGGACAGACACAGGCGCATCTGCGGCGGCATGCCAGAGAGCTCGCAGCGTGCTGTCAGGTGTTTCCTCCGGTTTGTCTGGTAGCAAACTCAGACCTGCCGAAAGCCGGGCAGTCAGCTCCTGGAAAAGGATATTATTTGCGTCCGTCCCGACTGACATCAGAAGTGAATCTCAGATACCGGCTCCACCAGAACCGGCTTCGCATGCAAATAGTGCGTTGTATTCCGTTTGGCATCAATGTCCTTATATAGGAAATCAGCCTGTGCCTCACTGATCCCGAGAAAAGCAGAGAGCGTATTGGCCGATACAGCGTGATTGCGCGCCCACAGTGCCACATCCATCTTGTCGTATGGGAGCACGAAATAAAATTCATCCTGCCCCTGCTGCATGCTATAGGTATCCGTGGTCGGTGCGGCAGAGCAGATTTCAGCAGGCAGTCCAAGGTGTCTGGCTAGGGCATAAACCTGAGTTTTATAGAGATGGGCAATCGGTTTCAGGTCTGCCGATCCATCTCCATTCTTCACGAAAAATCCCTGGTCATATTCAAGGCGATTTGGTGTGCCGATCACTGCATAATTCAGGCGGTCGGCGTGGAAGTATTCGATTGTTTTACGGATACGTTGCTTATAGTTTGTGGCAGCTACGATTTGCAGATACTCCTTAAGTGGCAGGCGTGCCTCCTGGACTTTTCCACTCGGCGATTGCACGACCAGCTTGAAGAAATTAATACGTCCCTGCGCGCCACCTGAGATGGCAATCTTGCTTTTCCAGTCCGGACCGTACTCGGGAAAAACCGCGCGCATGGCTTCGTCACGCCAGCGATAGCAGCCAATCGCTTCGAGAGTGGGCGCAATGTTCTCAACTGCGTAGTTGATACCAAGCTGTTCGGCCACCTGTTTGCCACGCGTCAAACTGGTCGAGGAAGAGTCCTTCTCCGGTAACATCAGGCCAAACACCTTGCCTGGTCCGATGGCGCGAACCGCAAGCGCTGCACACACCGAGCTATCGACACCGCCGGACAACGCGATGATCATGCCGCGGCGATGCAGCGTGCGCGCCACGATCTCGACCAGCCTTTTTGCAATGCGATCTGTTTCTGCCTCACAGTCTATATCCAGTACGCGGGCGTTCAGAATTTTTGGAATCACGGCCTACTCCTGTAGGGTATGGTTGGCTAGTTGTAATTCAAGCAGCCAACTTCCTGGAAAGAAAAGTCTCTATCTTGTTCAGGCTATCAAGATTTTCCGGAACCATGTCATCGTCATCCACTTTTATGCCGAAGGCTTCCTCGAGATAAGTTATCAGTTCGATGAACCCGGTGGAGTCAAGGATGTGTCTCTCCATAAAGGAGTCGCCATCCTGCAAATCACCGGGATCACCGGCCATAATAAAATTATCAAAAATGTACGTACGCACCTGTGTCTTGATGTCTTGCATTCTGTCTCCCCATTCTCCTCGATTACAGGTTACAACGAATAAATCTGGCTCGCTCAGGCGAGTCCTGTCTTTTTTATCTTGCCAGTATCTGTTTTTGGCAAGGCATCTACAAATACTACAAACTTGGGCACCATAAAACTTTCCATATGGCCAAGACAATATTTGATAACGTCACGCTCTGAATAGCTGACACCCGGTCGCAATGTCAGAATCGCTTTCACTGCCTGTCCCAGCAGCGGGTCCGGTACACCCACCACCGCCACCTCATGTACACCCTCCATACTGTAGAGCACATTCTCCACTTCACGCGGACTTACTTTCTCACCACGGCTTTTGATCACATCATCCTTGCGAGCCACAAAATAAAGGTAACCCTCTGCGTCAGTACGGAATACGTCACCTGAATACAAGACTAACTCACCCGGGTTTGGCCCGGGCTTGAGACGTTTCGCCGTCTCATCTGGTTTTTCCCAATATCCACGCATGACATTACTGCCACGAATTACCAATTCACCGGTACTGCCGTTCGGCAGCCGCTCTCCGGCTTCATCCACCAGCCAGACTTCTTCGTTCGGCATGCCTCGGCCTACGCTGGTAGGACGGGTGTCTAACTGATCTGGTGGCAGATAAGTCACGCGCTTACACTCGGTGAGGCCATACATGGAAAACAGCTGTGCCTGAGGAAAAAGCGCCCGCAACTCTTTAATATGCTGCTCGGAAAGTGCAGCAGCAGTATTGGTGATCATACGCAGCGCACTCAGGTCATGCTGCGCTAGGGTCTTGATGTTCATGAGCAACGAGAAGATCGTTGGCACGCCGGGCAGCACCGTGACGCGTTCGCGCGCCATTACATCCAGCACTTTGACCGGAAATGCGAATGAGCGCTCTACGACCACAGTCGCGCCAAGCTTGAAACACATCAACACCTGATACAAGCCGTAGTCGAATGCCAGTGGCAGCACACACAACACAATATCGTCTTGCCGTAAACCCAAATAGCTGCTCACCGAATTTGTTGCGCTCACCATGTTCAGGTGGGTTAGCATCACGCCTTTCGGATCGCCAGTCGATCCGGAGGTATAGATGATGGCGGCAAGATCCTGGTCGATGCTGTCGCAATTCGTTGTATTACCGGACTGACCATATACGTTTGCATAGGGCTGTAGGCGATCATCGGCGTGAGTGACACGTAGCTCCCCGGCAACAATACAGGTATGAACACTTCTGTTGTGCGCAAGCGAGCCACTGAACACCGCATACAACGCTGCGTGCGTGAGGAGCACACTGGCACGCGAATCATTGAGCAAGTAGGCAAGCTTGTCCTGCTTGGTCAGGGGATTGATTGGCATGAATACCGCACTAGCTTTTAGTGCAGCGTAGATACTGACAATTGTTTCAACAGAATTGTCCATGTAAATTGCGACCCGATCTCCACGCTGCACGCCCCGACGCTGCAGGTAAATGGCGAGCTCGGTCGCCATCTGATCGATTTGAGCATAACTGTAGCGCTGCCCATCGCACACCAGCGCAGTCCTCTCTGGTTGCTGCAGGCTACTCGCTTCCAGGAAATGGTGCAGGAGCATACTGAGAGGCCCTCGACTAAGCCGATATCTGCCGGGCAAAAGGCCGGTCAATAACACCGGTCAGTACCGCAGGACGTATAAACTGCTCATCCACCAGCATGGTGGACAAAATACCGACAAATGCCATGTTGTCGGCAAAACCGATGGCGCGTCCAGCTCGACACTTCTCGAAAAGTTTTGCCACCACACGCGGATCAAAGTAACCGGACTCACGCAGGCGCTGTTCGCTAAACAGTTCGGCAACGTAATCTGCCGCGACGCCATTGCGAAAAAAACTCTGGCTGTCGGGAGAACGGTACGGCTGTTTGGTGCGCGTACGTACCGACTCTGGCAATAGTCCGATCATCGACTTCTTCAAAATGTATTTCTCGGTTAGGCCCATGAGTTTATAGCGCGCCGGCAGGCGGTTGCCGAACTCGATCACGCGGTGGTCCAGAAACGGGAACCGACCCTCGATGGAGTTGGCCATGGCCACACGATCTCCCTGAGAGCAAAGCAGGTAACCGGCCATCAGGGTGTGTGCCTCGATATATTGGTCACGGCCGAGCGGAACCCAGCGTTCAATGTCGGGTGGTAGAGTCTGCATAATGGCGGTGTACGGATCCCAATCGCTAACTATATGCTGCATCTCCTGCGAAAAGAACTGGGTAATACGCCGTGTTGTCGTCCAACGCGGTATATGCGCGAAAAAGGCCCGGTCTTTGTGCTCCATGCCTTGTCTAAAGAAATTTTCGGTGAATGCCCGGCCCGATGCGGGCGAATGTTTAAGATACGGATAGAGACGCTCAAGGATACGCGGGCGCATAGTTGAAGTAGGCTGGCGCGCCCAGAAACGCCGGATCTTGGCCTCCTTGAACAGATCGTAGCCACCAAACACTTCGTCTGCCCCCTCCCCGGTCAGCACCACCTTGTAGCCCTCGGCGCGCACCTTGGCAGACAGCAACATCAGTGGCGTCGGCGCGGTACGCACAATCGGTGTCTCGGTGTGCCAGATTACTTTCGGAAACGCGTCACAGATGTCCGCCGTGGTGCAGCGTAACGCGGTGTGCTGAGTTCCTAGATAATCCACCAACTCCTGCTGGAAGATGCTTTCGTCGAATTCTGCATCCTCGAACGTAACCGAGAACGTGCGCAACGGCACATCCGTAAAGTTCTTGATTAGCGAAGTTATGATCGAGGAGTCGAGCCCGCCACTCATATAGGCCCCGACTGGAACGTCCGAGCGCAGTTGTAGCCGCACCGCATCAATCAGCAAGGCACGCAGCTCTTCTGCATACTCCTCAGCCGATCTCTCTTTAGGCAGTGGAGCCTCTGGAAATGACCAATCCCAGTAACGTCGCGTCCTGATATGGCCGTTTTCCGCTACCAGTGTGTGTCCTGGCGGAAGTGCAGATATGCCTTCGAACACTGTGGCCGGTGCGAGCGGGGACCAATAGGTGAACACCTGGGCGAGCGCCTTAAGATTAAGATGGCGTGGAATGTCTGCGTGCACGAACAGAGCTTTTACTTCAGAGGAAAAAATAAGTCGTTTACGTGCTTGTGTATAGAACAGTGGTCGAATACCGGCACGGTCTCGCGCCAACACCAAACGTCGCCGCGGTTGATCCCACAATGCGATAGCGAACTGGCCATTCAGATGCTGGACGAAATCCTCACCATACTGTTCATACAGGTGCACAATGACTTCAGTATCAGAATGCGTATAGAAGCAATGACCTTGCTGTTCAAGGGCCGCGCGTAGCTCGATGTAATTGAATATTTCTCCGTTAAAACTGACCCAGATTGTCCGATCTTCGTTGTGCATTGGCTGCTTGCCGCCAGCAATATCAATAATGCTAAGACGCGCATGGGCAAGACCAACCTGCGTATCTGAAAAATAACCGTAACCATCCGGTCCACGGTGATGCAGCTGCCCGATCATGGCGCCGAGCTCTGCTTCACTCGGCGGTCGATCGACAGCCAGATTGAGAATACCAGCGATGCCGCACATGGGGTATTCTTTACCTAGTGGTCTTTACCGCTGATCTTGCGTGGTGGGGTAACCTTCTCTGAACGATTCTGCCTCAAGAGAGTTACAATACTCGTGAGCAGCACCTCTATGCTCCCCATGCGATCTGAAATCATTGACAGTGACGGCACCAGACTATCGACCTGATTCAGTCGGTTGCCGATGTTAGCAATAAGCTTGTCCTGCTCGCGTACTGTGTGTGAACGGTCACCTTTTGGTACTGGCTTCCCTAGCCTGCCGGTACGACGCTCAAAAGGCTGCCACTGCAATTCGTCAAGGGCTTCCTTGAGGACATTGATGGTCACCGTTGCCAGACTATCGGCATAGGCAACAGTCAGCGCAGTGTCACACAGGGTATTAATGAGGCGCGGTACTCCTCCGGTATATTTGTATATTACCGACATGGTTTCGGGAGTGAACAAATCTGACTGTGTGGCTCCCGCGATCTTGAGACGATGAGCGATATACTCAGCCACCTCGTCTGGGGTCAACGGCCTGACATGAAAGCGCAAGCGCACGCGCTGTACTAGCTGCTCCAGTTCTGGCGCATCCAGCATCGCGTTGAGTTGTGGCTGACCTACCAGAATGACGTGCAAGACTTTTTCCTTCTGAGTCTCAAGCCCAGAAAGCATGCGGATCTCTTCCAGCGCCTTCATGCTCAGGTTATGTGCATCGTCCACGATCAGCACCAGCTGTTTCATTTCGCGATAGCTGTCGACCAAAAAAGTATTAAGCATGTCGATCAGCTCGACCTTTTTGGCATTGAATGGATTGAGCCCAAACTCGACCAGCACCGCCTGCAGAAACTCGACCTCATCTAGCTGTGTCTGAAAGATCTTGGCTACCAGGAAGTTGTCTTCCTCCAGTTCGGTCAATAGCTTCTTGATCAGGATGGTCTTGCCACAGCCGATTTCACCGGTTATTACCACAAAACCTTCTCGGTTCCACACGCTGTAGTCCATGTAGGCCTTGGCGCGCGCATGTACGTTACTCATGTACAGGAATTCGGTGTCCGGCGTCAGCCGGAACGGAAACTCTTTGAGCTTGAAGAAATCCAGATACATATCTTCTTATCTCCGAATCATAGGCACAAAAATCGGTCGGCTACTGTAGAGCAAGCTTAATAACCCGCGGTTTTCTACATAGCTAGATAAAGCATCTGAGCTATCGCGCTCGTAGTGGCGACCTTCCAAATTGAGGCTGAGGCCCTCGCTGATTCGGTATGAGAACAGAATACCGTAGTTCATGTCCCGATCAATACGGTTGAGATTCTGATATTCGGTCCTTTGTGCCTCACCCAGCAGACTAGCTGCAAAGGTAGCTGTAATATTGTAAGTTACCAGGGCAGCTCCACCTGTCTCGACTCGGTCTTGCGGGATGGTCTCGTAATTGATATCGCGCTTATACACACCTGCATGTACCTCCAAATAGTGGCCAGTGCGGTTGTAGAAAATATCGCTGCGTTGGCTGTAGAAGATGTCACCCGATGCAACGGCAGGCGGAATCGCCGGAGCAACAGCCACCGACTCAGGTGCCGTAGGATCTGACACAGTCGACAGGAGCGAGCCACCGACATCCATGTATTCCCGGTTAAACGCCAGGCCGAATGCAGACTCGGAAGACAGTCGCTGAGCCCAATTGAGTCGAATCAGTGATTTGCTATAACTTTCTTCAATTTCTGGGTCAATGCGCGTTCCACCCAAGTCCACCACCAGTCGCGAAAGAACCTGGCGACGGTCAAGACGCAGGTACAAGTCTTTACGCAGATAATCCTGCTGGGCCGTGGGTGCAGGCGGCGAGGCCGCATCTGTGAATCTTATTTTCTGCGTCTCAAAATTTAATGAAATATTGGTGCTCGTATTTTCCTGATGGCGCCACCGGATAATACCGGCGTATCGATTATTGTCCGCATTACTTTGCTTCAGCCACGTGTTGCCAACGCGCGCCCCGAACACGAGCACATCCACTGGGTTTAGATAGACCAGCAAGTCCGGTCCGGTGTTGATAACGTTGATGGCCTCACGGTTTGACGGTGTCAGTGCACGCGTTGCATCCTGCGGAACTTGGTCGTAACGGTCTTCTAGTGTCCACAGCAGGCGCTGCGGTTTGATCGTCCAGACCGCTGCCGAGTCGAGATAAAAAAGTGTTTCGTCCTGGTAAACATCCCGGGTGTAATCACGGTATTCGACCTGGGCCTGTGTGCGCGCCGCCAGTTCTGTGCCGTTCTCCCGATAGGCAATACCGGCCAGTATTGTGTTGATCCAGTCTTCCTGTGGGCCTAAGGGTGCACGTTGAATGTTGTCTGTATATCCGCCGATATAACCTACGCCAAAGCCCAGTTCGCCTGCATAAGCGCACTGCCATAGCCCGCTGTATATCCCGAGCCCCAGTATCAGCGCATGACAATTTGTCCACCCGCATGTCTGCCTATTCCTTTTTCTTACTTCCATTTTTGATATCGTCAGTTAACTGGAGAATTCGATTATGTACGTGGCTGAACGCGCTGCGTACCGTGGCCATAATCTGTTGCGTGATCTGCTTCCAGTCCAGCGGTGGTGGCTGTGGCTCGTCGTTGAACACAACACCGAGAAATTTATGGCTGTCGATAGTCTTGATACAGGCATCAATCTGCGCGCCTGTTGCCCGACCATAGGGCACAACCAACAGAACGTAATCTGCGAGTTCGGCGAGAATCTGGGTATCTGCTGACTCAGACATAGGTGGCGCATCGAGGATCACGAAGCGCTCGGCATAACGTTGGCGGATACCTTCCAACAGCTGACGTATCTTCTGAGTCGTAAAGTACTCTGTCGGGATGTCGCGCTTGCTTCCAGCCGGCATAATCCGCAGACGCTCGATACCGATCGGATAGATGATCGACGCAACATCCATTTCCGGATGTTCGAGATAATCTGTGATACCCATCGGATTTTCTTCTTTGAGCAGATGCTGCAATGAGGACTTCTTGAGGTTACAGTCGAGCAGTAATGCAGTGCGTCCGGCGTCGAAGGAAAAGGCCACCCCCAAATTGAGCGACACGAAAGTGCAGCCACTGTTAGCAGATACCGATGTAACCAGGATAATGCCATTACGGCCCTGGGTCCGCTGCAGGATGCGTGTACGAATCTCGCGGAACGCCTGGACGGTGGAATTGTCGGACATGTCATGTGAGATGATGCTGCGCTGCTCCAGCTCCCCTTTTCCCCGGATCGCCGGCTCATGCATCAGTGCAATCTCTTCACTCGACGCAGCACGAATGCTGACTGTTGGCGTCGCACCCGTAACCTTGACCAAGTCATGCGCTGCTTCTACCTGATCAGATTGCTTCTTGCCTTGTGAAACCAATGCCAGACTGTTTTCACGGCGTGCTCTGCCTAGGGCTTTTTCGATTTTGCTCATGCTCAGACCACTCCTGCGATATGCAGAACAAAAACCAGGCCTACGATGCTGCCACAGCCAAGCACAGCAAGTGTCAGCAACTCCAGTTCGCGTTGCACATGCGCCACTTCGTTAGGCGCCCATAGATGTGGTACCGCCACCAGCATTGGCAGTCGATAACGCTCGACAAGCAACTGAGGCTGGCGCACGCGAGGGTCAATTCGCAGCTTGCCATACACCAAGCCAACCGGCACTGCCACACTGAGCAACAGTCCAATAAGTATGAAATGCCAGAATTGCAAACCGCTCGGCTCTGTGGGCAGAGCGGCAGGTTCCTGAATCTTGAATGTCAGGCCCTGATTTTCCTTGTCCATGTTCATCGATACGCGCGCATTCTCGCGACGCCGCAGCAAATCCTGATAGATGTCGCGTGTTACCTGATAGTCACGAGTTAGCTCAACCAGCGTTGCTTCACCACCATGTACTCGTTTCCCGCGTTCTAGCACGTTATTCAGCTGTTGACGGGCCTCAACAATACGTGCAATCAACGTATCGATCGTGATCTGGGTCTGGGATAGATCACGTTTGAGCTGTTGGTACATGGGACTGTTGATAACCGAGTCATCAATGACGAGACGTCCCGTCGCTTTAGCCTGTTGTTGCCGTTGCTTCTCCGCGACAATAGCCTCGTTCAGATCGCTGATCTGGTGACGCAAACGAACGATGTCCGGATAGGTATCGTGATAGCTAAGACGCAGATTCTCGAGCTGGGCAGTAAGCTCGGCAATCCGCTGGCGATACTGGCTTTCTCGCGAAAGGGCCGTAGCAGACTCGGCTTCGCCGGACAACTGTTTATCGAGCGACTTCTTCTTGATTTCTGCCTCCTTGAGCTCTTGCGTAGATTGTTCGATGCGTCCCTGTAGGGCTGCCATACGCGTGCTAATGTCTCCCTCTGTTCCAGGACGTGCGTCGATATTGGCGATACGGAACTCCTTAAGCCGATCTTCCATGGCTATGAGTTTCTCATGGTATTCCTGGGTCTGTCTGTCGATAAACTCAAACGCCGCCTGACTCTCTGCCGCCTTGGCCCCAACACTTTCCTTGATGAAGATTTCGGCAAGCGTTCGGACGGTACGGAAAGCACGTGACGGATCGTCATCCC
>Ga0315281_10001838_pt1 | contig 31510 bp, 39 predicted proteins | sample YL17G07_0_MG_FD_204540 | JGI IMG/M metagenome (GOLD analysis project Ga0315281, IMG submission 204540) | Sediment microbial communities from Yellowstone Lake, YNP, Wyoming, USA - YL17G07_0 | ecosystem: Environmental > Aquatic > Freshwater > Lake > Sediment | place: USA: Wyoming | collected...
CCGACTACTGGCGAGCCAACCCCGATGTGGGAACCACTAACTGGAGAGCCGTGTGCGGGAGAACCGCACGCACGGTTCGGAGGGAGGGGAGGGCGTGAGCCTTTCTCTACCCCTATCGTGGCAATTTCTTCATCTTCCCGATTCATTCCAGATGGCGTGGTACTGTCATCAATTATGTAAGCCTCAATAAAGTACCACGCAGTAAGTTACAAATTGGGTTTCTGGAGGTGTGTCAATGCAATTAATAGGCACTAACAAGGGAAACCTCAGCAACAATTCGACTCCGGTATTTTTGGTTTCCTTTCACCGCGCCCCCCGCAATTTAAGCGTTTGGCACCGTAGTCCGGGCAAGCTCGCCAGTTGACCATCGTTGGTCAGCAGCACGGCATCACGGGTTAGAGCGGTTGCGGCAATCAGGGCATCTGGCAGTTTCAGGCGATGGTCGCGGCGCAGTGCAATGGCGCATTGCTTCACTGCCCAGTCGATTTCAACCACTTCCAAATCGTCAATCAGGCGCTGAAGCCAGCTACTTTGTGCATCGTCCAGACCAGCAAAGGACAGTAGTTCGATTTCCGTAATCACCGAAATCAAATATTTGCCAGGCGGCAAGGGGTCTTCAAGCCAGCCCTTTTGCAGGTAGATTACCGCGTTGGTATCTAAAATCGCCCTCACACCATTACTCCCACTCACCCCGCGCCTGCTTTTGATAGTCCAACCCATCTACAGGCCAGTCGAGGGTGTTGCTGTATTTCATCGGATCCATGGTCTTGCCTGGCAAAGATTCCTCTGCCGTCTGTGGCAATAGAACCATCAGGCGAACATGCTTTCCATAAACGTCGTGGTATTTCTCAGGTAAATGAAGATTGCCTTGGGGATCAACGGTTGTTTCAAATTCTATGGCTTGCACGATGTGTACTCCTTTTGAGGCGGGTATTTTAGTGAATTAAAAGTTCCAGATTCGAATTTTCACGATCAGCACAACCGGCATCCCGAATCAGTTCAGCGGTGAGCAAAGCGATTCCGCTGCGCGAGATGTTTTTCCGGGAGGCTGGGATGCCCTTCCAGATACCAGACAAGGATGTGTGTATCCAGTAGTAACTTCACGGTTGGTACGCGGCAAAATCGGCCAGTGGCGCATTGAAATCCGCGCTCACCTTGATGCGCCCCTTGAGCGCGCCAGCCTTGCGCGGTGGGCTTTTCGTCAGCTCCAGATCGGGTACGTCAGAAACGGCAATTTCAATGGTTTTATTTTGAAGTTGCTGTTTGATTACCTGCAAAAATTTTTCGTTCAATTCGTCCGGCTTGAGTTGGAAGGTTGCGTGCATGATGACCTCCGAAAATGGTTGAGTGGTTGCAGGCATGGCGCGGCGCTCCATAGTAAAGCAACGCAATGCGGGCGAGTATATTAGCAATGGGTGCCACGTTCAAGCACACCTTCGTTCAGGCCCATCTGTCATTGGACAAGGCTTGCCGTTGCAACTTCCCTCCGGCTCGTTTAGAGTGCATCCCACTTGCGCAACCGCAGCTGCGGGAGGGTGAAGCCGGAGGCTCCGGGTTCCCACCGGCGGTGACGATCTTGCCCAGCCTTTAGCTGGATGCAAGTCGCCTGCAAAGCTACCCCTTGCGGGTGCAACAAAACCGCGCCGCATATTGCCATGCTGCAAAGTTAGACTTGACCCATCGCTCGTAAATTGCAGGAGACGAACATGATGCAAACACTTGAAGCCACGCTGGATGAAAGCGGCCATATCCATTTTGCCGAGCCAGTGAAAATCAGCGGAATGCGGCGCGTACTGGTTACGCTGCTCGACGCATCGAATGAAAGCGGCGCATCTGTATCCGCCCCTCTGAAAAGCATCACCGCACGCGGTGCCATGAAAGGGATGTTATCGAGCGTGGATGAATTCATCGCCAACAAGGCCGCGGAAATTGCACTGGAAGAAAAGTAATGAACGGCTACTTGCTCGATGCATGCGCCCTCATAGCTCTTCTGAATGACGAGACGGGCGCGCAACGAGTCGAAGCGATATTAACCGGCGATACGCCCGTGTATATGAGTGCCATCAACGCACTGGAAGTCGCCTACGATGCCGTGCGCCGCAGCCAGGACAACAACTCGGCGGCTATCACATTGCGTGTTGTGTCGGATGCCAACATCGGAGTCCTGTGGTCACTGACAGAGACTGAATGGCTGGCTGCTGCCCGTTGGAAAGCGCGAGGCCGCCTCTCACTTGCCGATGCGATTGCGCTGGCGATTGCGGAAACGCGCAATCTCAAACTGGTCAGCGCAGACCACCACGAGCTTGATCCGCTAGAAGCCGAGGGGCTGATTCAAGTAGAGTGGTTGCGGTGAGTTGCAAGCAATTATATTGATCCGGCCAGATTATGTTTGAAGTCCGTTCGCATTGAGCTTGTCGAAATGTGAATGGATTCGTAGCCTTCGACAGGCTCAGGCCGAACGGGGCTAATACTTCACCGTGCCGGATCAATAGATGTTGCGGGTAGCCAGCCAAGTTGATACGCGGTCGGCGCGGCATTGCTCTTCCCCTTAGCTTGGTTCACCAAAAATAATTCGACCCTTTGGTAGGCTGCCAAATTATGGGGCTACCACAAAAGGGTTGACGATATTCAGTCCAGCGATGCATTCAAAATCAGCTTGATTGTGGGTCATCAATTTCAGGCCGTGAGTCAAGTCTTCCACGGAACGTACTCCATAACTTGCGCAAACAGTGTCTTGCCCACGTTCATACTGCACTCCAGGTTTGTCAAACCCGGAATGATCGCAAATGCTCAATCTAAAATTCAAATCGTGGACACCCATGAATGTCTTGAAACCCTTATCAATGTTGGCGCTGCCGTCGGCACGTCTCAATTTAACCGGACACTAGTGATTTTCACTCCGCATGCAACGCTTCCACTGGGTCGAGCCGCGCCGCACGGCGAACATCCCGCGCTACTGAAAACGTAGTGCATCAATAGGCCGCAACATGGAGGCTTTGCGCGCCGGGTACCAGCCGAAGAAGATACCCACCGTGGCAGCAACGACAAAGGCGGTGACAATGGAGGATAGGGTTACCAGCACCGCCATGCCGCTGGCCTTGCTCACCGCGAGCGCGCCACCTACGCCGAGGAGGACGCCAATCAAACAACCGATGACGGAAATGATGATGGCTTCCAGCAGGAACTGCAGCAGGATATCCTTGCTGCACGCGCCGATGGCCATGCGAATGCCGATCTCGCGCGTGCGCTCGGTCACCGACACCAGCATGATGTTCATGATACCGATGCCGCCGACCAGCAGCGAGATCGAAGCGATGGCGCCGAGCATCATGGACATGACCTGGGCTGTCTCGGCGGCAGTATTCGCCATGGCCGTGAGGTTGCGCACGGAGAAATCGTTGTCCGTACCTTCGCGGATGCGGTGGCGCTGGCGCAGCAACTCATTGATGGCTTTTTCCACAGCCGGCATCGCCTCGGACGATTCGGCCTGCGCCATGATGAACCTGACCGTGCCGGCAAACTGGGTGCCGAACAACTTGCGCTGGGCAGTCGTCACCGGCACCAGGACGGTGTCGTCCTGATCCCGCCCATCAAGGCTTTGGCCCTTTGCAGCCAGTACACCGAGCACAACATAGGGGCTGTTTTTAATGCGTATGGTTTTGCCGACCGGGTCTTCGTCGCCAAACAGGTTTTTCGTAACAGTCTGACCCAGTAGTGCCACCCGAGTAGCGGAGCGAACATCCGAGTCGGTAAATGGAAAACCGGCAGAGAGCCGCCAGTCACGCACCGTGAGAAAGCTCGGCAGGGTGCCTATGACCTGGGTGCTCCAGTTATTTGAACCGTATACCAGTTGTGCTGTACCGGGCGCCGAAGGGGCAACGGCAACAACGGAAGGCAGTTCCTCGATGGCTTGCGCATCGACCAGGGTCAAGGTCGGCGTTGCCCCACCGCCCATGCGGACGCCGCCTGAGGTGGTAGAGCCGGAAAGGATAATGAACAGGTTGCTGCCCATCGAGGCGATGGAGGCCTGCACTTGTTGTTGGGCGCCCTGCCCCACGGCCAGCATCAGGATGACTGCGCAGACACCGATAACCATGCCGAGCATGGTGAGGATGGTGCGCAAGCGGTTGGCTCCCATCGCCATCCAGGCTTCGCTGAGCATGGCGCCGATCATGACGTTGCCTACAGGTGCGCTGGCGCGGCATGCTCGACCGGCCCATCGTATACGACGCGCCCGTCGGACAGGCGCATCAGCCGACGCGCGTGGGCGGCGATGTCCGACTCGTGCGTGACGAGCACGATGGTGATGCCATCGCGTTCGTTGAGTTCGGTGAACAGCGCCAGGATTTCCTCGCTGGTGTGTGTGTCGAGATTGCCTGTCGGCTCATCGGCGAGTATCAGGTTTGGACGGTTGACCAGGGCGCGCGCGATGGCGACGCGCTGCTGCTGGCCGCCGGAAATCTGGTTGGGCCGTGAGCGCCGATAACTGCCAAGGCCGACTTTTTCCAGCATTTCGTTGGCGCGCACCAGGCGCTCGGCGCGAGGAATGCCGCTATAGATAAGGGGCAAGGCGACGTTGTCTTCCAGACTTGCCCGCGGCAGCAGGTTGAAGCCCTGAAACACGAAGCCGATCACCTGGTTGCGCAGGTGTGCCAGCTCATCCCTGCTCTGCTTGTTCACATCGCGGCCATTGAGCAAATAGGTGCCGCTGGTGGCCACGTCGAGGCAGCCCAGAATATTCATTAAAGTGGATTTGCCGGAGCCGGACGGCCCCATGATGGCGATGAACTCGCCGGGCATTACCGTAACCGTCACGTCCTTGAGCACCGGCACCGGCCCGGCATCGGTCAAGTACTCCTTGTATAGCCGCTCGATGCGAATAACGGGGTCGGAACTCATTTCATGAGTTTCCGCCATCAGAACAGCCTCATGCCGGTGGGGCCGCTTGAACCCTTGGCGGGCGGCTGGCTGTCTTCAACAATGGCTGCGGCGCCTTCCTTGAGCTCGCCGCCCAGCACTTCGGTAAAACGATTGTCGGTAATGCCGACGGCGATGCGCACCGGCTTGATCTGGCCTTTCTCAAGCACGTATACCGTGCCTGTGCGGGTGGCATCGGCGGAACCCTTGTCTTTGCCACGCCCCTCCTTGCGGGCTCCTTGTGGGCCACTTTCTCCTCCCGGCTTGCGTGGGCCGGCCTTCGTTTCGCTGGGGCGGAAGCGCAGGGCAGCATTGGATATCAGCAGCGCTTCCTTGCGCTGGGCGACGATGATGTTCACGTAAGCCGTCATGCCCGGCATGAGGACCTGATCGGAATTATCCACGGCAATGACCACGTCGTAGGTCACCACATTCTGCTGGGTAGTGGGGTTAAGCCGCACCTGGCTCACCACGCCGTTGAAATTACGCTCGGGAAAGGCATCCACACGAAAGGTGGCTGGCTGGCCTTCATGGATGCTGCCCACGTCCGCCTCGGCATAGCTCGAGTCGATCTGCATCTTGCTCAAGTCCTGCGCAATTGTGAACATGGTCGGCGTCTGGAAGCTGGCCGCCACGGTCTGGCCAACATCCACTGCACGCGACACCACCACACCGGACACCGGGGAACGGATCACGGTATAGGCCAGGTTGGTGCGGTCGCGCTCGGCTTGCGCCTCTGCCACGGCAAGCTGCGCCTGTGCCGACTTGAGCGCCTGCACCGCCTGATCCAATTCCTGTTTGGACACGTATTCCTGCGCGTAGAGAGTGTGCATCCGCGTTTCGTTGGCGAGCGCCAGTTCCAGCGAGGCTTTCGCATTCGACACGTTCGCCACGCTTTGTTGCAACTGCGCCTGGTTCAGCGCAGGGTCAAGTTCCAGCAATACCTGCCCGGCCTGCACGTGATTGTTAAAATCGGCATACAGTTTTTTCACGATGCCCGATACCTGGCTGCCTACATTCACCAGCTTCACCGGATTAAGGGTGCCATTCGCCGAAACGATTTGGGTAATGGAGCCGCGCTCCAGGGGTGCGGTCACGTAACGATTTTCCGGGGCAACTTTCTGCGGCATCAGCCACCAGGCGGCGGCCCCAGCCGCGCCCAACACCAGCAAGATCAGCAAACTTCTTTTAGCAATTATGTTCATGGGATGCCTCAGTTTTTTGTGCCTATCAGAGTTAAATCAAGTTGCCCGATGGCTTGGGCAAGGGCGAATTTGCTGGACTGGAAGTTATATAATGCAGAGACGCGCTGCTGGTGCGCACTGGCCAGAGTGCTCTGCGCGGTCAGCGCATCCAGGATGCTGCCCACCCCGGCCTTGTAGCGCCCCAATGCCATTTTCTCGGACTGGTCTGCGGAGGCCACCAGGTCATCCGCCGCGCGCAGTGCCTGGCTGTTGGTTAATAGAGCCTGATAGGCTATCCATACCTCCAGCGCAATCTGGTTTGCCAACCGGTCGCGCTCCGCCACCTTGCCCTCCAGTTGCGCCTGTGCGGCACGGTTACGGTAAGTGTCTCTAAAACCGCTAAACCACGGCACATTAACTGAGACGCCGAGGCTGTTGCTATGGCTGGCGCTGGTTATGCCGGCATTCATGGATTCAGATCGCGAAATCCCCCCATTCAAATTGAATGTCGGCAGGCCAGCCGCCTTGGATGAGGCAAGCTGCGCCTCGGCTGCCTTGATCTGCGCCTCGGCCGCAGCCAAATCGGGACGGTTCTGTCGCGCGTCCGCAATCAGCTTGCCGATACCCCGCTCTGCCACCGAATCAGGACCCGGTTCCGGCACCGGCGCCAGATCAAAAGGCTGGCTCGCATCAAACCCCATGACATTGGCCAGTGTGCCTTGCGCATTGGCGGCATCTCCCTCGGCACGAATCCGGTTGAGCACTGTTTGAGACAACGCGGTTTGCGCCTGCAAACGATCAGCCTGCGTCGCAGTGCCAGCCTGGTAACGGGCTTGTGCAGCATCCAGGCTTTTGCTCGCTGCCACTTCGGCAATCTTGTAGGACTGCACGCTGGCGCGCGCCGAAAACAGCGTGTAATAGGATTGCACCGCCGTCAGGAAAACACCCTGCAACGTTTCATCGCGCGCGGCGTTGGCCGCAACCAGCAATTGCCTGGAATTTTCCACATCGGCTTCCCGTCCCCCGAAGTCGTACAACAGATAACTGACCGATACACTCGCATTTTTCAGGCTGGAATCAGTGGTCGTTGCCCCAATACTGGTCCGGCTGTTTAAAACAGAAATTGGCCCGCTCAGGGAAGGAAGATAGGCCGATATGCTGGAACCCAACTGCGCGGCCTGGGCACGAGAATTCGCCCATACTGAATGGGTCTGCGGGTTATTGCACAACGCCAGATCAACGACATCCGCCAAGGTCAGTTGATCTTGTATTTTGTCTTTCTGGCACATTGCGGCATCGCTGCTGCCGGCAAATGTTCCGGAGGCAACATATTGTTTGGTGGCAAACAAGTCGAAGCTACCCAGCGCACTGGAGGGCCAGGCAAGCAACACGCACTCGAACAACACCACTGCCAAACCTGTGTAATATCGCCACATGAAATCGGGGTAATTTTTCTTAATCCAGAATTTGCAGTATAACAAAATTGCGGATGGCACTGCCCGCACCCCATAAACCATGGGGATTGTCGGCTCCTGAATCAGCGCCAGCCAATCTGACAAAGAATGCGCATATAGCAGATGGGGTTGAATTCGACGAACTCTTGATAAACAGGCTGGGCGGTGAAGGCGGGTTCATGAATGAAATGCAATTTATCCGGTGGGGTTGAGTGCTCATGCGCCACAACCTGGTTGCCATCTACTCAATTTCAGCCATTATTCGCTTCTTTCGTATCAGGAAAATATTGCCTTTGTACAAAACACGATACAAAAAGCATGAAGCCGACTGCTGTCATCAAAAACATTATGTGCAGAACGGCATCTTTTCTTTGGAAATTACTGCGGCATTTTCATTCGGGTTTGCGGGTTCAGATGTAACGGTTGCGGCACCAAAATGCAAAATGGCAATTTCTTGCAGAAATTCCGGGCAGTTGCATCAAGGGGTATTATCACCGTGGTCATTGTCCGCAGTTGAAACACCCTCTATAATTTGGCTGTCTTGTTTCCATGCGGCCATGAAATTGGGACACCACCCATTCAACCGATCAGATTTTTATTAACCACGCAACACAAACTCATCCGGCTTGATGCACATATTACTCAGTAACGACGATGGTTATTTTGCACCCGGCCTGGCCTGTCTCGCGGAAGCCCTTTCAGCCATTGCGGATGTCATGGTGGTGGCGCCGGAGCGCGACCGCAGCGGCGCAAGCAATTCCCTGACACTGGACCGCCCGCTCAATCTGCGCCGCGCCGCCAACGGTTTTTATTATGTGAATGGCACGCCGACGGATTGTGTGCACCTGGCGGTCACCGGCATGCTGGACACGCAGCCCGATATGGTGATCTCCGGCATTAACTCCGGCGCAAACATGGGCGACGACACGATTTATTCCGGCACGGTGGCGGCTGCCACGGAAGGGTTTTTGCTGGGCATCCCGTCCATTGCAGTATCGCTGGCTGGCAGGGAGCTGGCGCATTACGCCTCTGCGGCGCGCGTGGTGGCCGACCTGGTGCGGCGCTTTGAAAAAAACATTCACACCCACCCCTGGCTGTTGAATGTCAACGTGCCGGATATCCCGCACGAACAATTGCAGGGCACGGAAGTGACCCGTTTGGGTAAGCGCCACAAGGCCGAGCCGGTGGTGAAGGCCACCAGCCCGCATGGTGAAACTATCTATTGGGTGGGGGCAGCGGGCAAGGTGCAGGATGCGGGTGAGGGAACGGATTTTTATGCTATCGCCAATCAGCGCGTGTCGGTCACGCCGTTGCAGATAGACCTGACGCAATACAGCCAGCTCGACGCAGTGCGCGGCTGGCTGTCTGGTAATGCCGTATGAATTCGATGCGCCACAGCGGCATCGGCATGACCTCGCAGCGCACGCGCAACCGCCTGATCGAGCGGCTGCGCGCGCAAGGCATTCAGGATGAAGTGGTGCTGGCCGCAATGAACGCGGTGCCGCGCCACATCTTCGTGGACGAGGCATTGGCCAGCCGTGCCTATGACGATGTGTCGCTGCCGCTGGGTTTCGGCCAGACCATTTCGCAACCCTACATCGTGGCGCGCATGATCGAGATTCTGCGCAATGGTAGCCCGCTCAATCGCGTGCTGGAAATCGGCACCGGCTGCGGCTATCAGGCAGCGGTGCTGGCGCAGTTGGCAAAAGAGGTGCATTCGGTGGAGCGCGTGCAGCCGCTTTATGAGCGTGCGGGAGATTACCTGAACGAATTGCAAGCACAGAATGTGACGCTGCGCTATGCGGATGGCAATATGGGATTGCCGGAAATTGCGCCGTTCGATGGCATCATCATGGCCGCCGCCGCAACCCATGTTCCGCCGGCGCTGCTGGAACAGCTTGCTGTGGGTGGTAGAATGGTGCTGCCTCTGGGGGCGCAAGAGCAATATCTTTGCCTGATCGAACGCGATGCGAACGGCTACCGCGAAACCCGCCTTGAAGCGGCGAAGTTCGTGCCACTGTTGATAGGAAAAGCATGACACTGAAAACGTATCATTTAAATTGGCTCCGTGCCGTGTTTGCCGCTGCGGTGCTGGCAGGATGCTCGTCGAGCGGGCATCGCGCACCGGTGCTGGAACACGGCGCCGCCGAAAAAAAACCGGTCGAACCGCTGGTTACTGCGGTAGCCAAAAGAACTGCACCGCGCGAAAAAGACTGGCGCCCGCAGACCTATGTCGTGCAGAAGGGCGATACGCTGTACAGCATTGCTTTCAATCATGGTTTGGGCTATCACGAAATTGCCGATCTCAATGGCATACAGAATCCCGATGTGATCAAGGTGGGGCAGGAAATTCGCCTGTTTCCAGATAACGCTGCGGCAGCGAATAAACCTGCGCCGGAAATCAAACCCGTGGCAATGGAAGCGCCTGTCAAGAGCCTGCCCAAAGCAGCCAAGTTGCCTTATTCCGAAAAGGCTGCGGCTGAACTCGAAAAAATGCAGGAAGCACCGCAAAAACCTGAACCAGGTGCAATAGCCAAGGTGGAACCTAAACCTGAACTCAAACCTGATGCTGCAACGAAGGACGCCAGCGAAAATGACGAAGATGTGGTTGAATGGAGCATGCCGACCACCGGCAAGATAATCGGTGAATTTTCCGAAAGCGCCAACCGCAAGGGTGTTGATGTTGCGGGCAAACTCGGCCAGGCTGTGGTGGCGAGCGCTGCGGGCAAAGTGGTGTATAGCGGCAGCGGCCTGCGCGGCTATGGCAAGCTGGTCATTATCAAGCACAACAAAACCTACCTCAGCGCCTACGCGCATAATGACCAGATACTGGTGAAAGAAGGGCAGAGCGTGACCAAGGGCCAGAAGATCGCGGAGATGGGCAACACCGATGCCGATCAGGTCAAGCTTCACTTCGAAATTCGCAAACTCGGCAAGCCGGTTGATCCAGGCAAATATTTACCATTGGTCAAGTCTTGAACAAAGGTAATCTGAAAGTAACCGAACACAACCGCAACAGCGCAGGATTACGCTATATCTATCCGGTAGTGTCGCGCCGGGCAGGCGGCGTGTCCGTCGGCATCAATCTCAACACCAACAACGCCTGCAACTGGCGCTGCATTTATTGCCAGGTGCCGGATCTCAAGCCCGGCACAGCACCGCCGGTTGACCTCACGCTGCTGGAACAAGAATTGCGCGGCTTCCTGCATGAACTGCTGCATGGCGATTTTATGCAGCGCCGTGTGCCGGAAGGAATGCGCCGCATCAACGACATTGCCCTGTCAGGCAACGGTGAGCCGGCCAGCGCCAAGGAATTTGTGCAAGTCATCGAACTCATCGGCAAGCTGAAACATGAACTGGATCTGCCTGCCGACATCAAACTGGTTCTGATCACCAATGGCAGCCTGATCCACCGTAAAAACGTGCAGCAAGGGCTGCGCCGCATGGCGCAACTCAACGGCGAGGTGTGGTTCAAGCTCGACCGCGCCAGCGAAGCGGGCATGCATATCTGCAACAACACGGGCATAAGCTTAACCAAGGTGCGCGAGAATCTAGCCACCGCCATCGCGCTGTGCCCCACCTGGCTGCAAACCTGCTGGTTCGCGCTGGATGGCGCAACTCCAGGCCGGGCAGAGGAAGACGCCTATCTGGATTTCCTCGCAGGGCTGTTGCGCGACGGCATCAAGCCGCAGGGTGTGCTGCTTTACGGGCTGGCGCGCCCCTCACTTCAGCCGGAAGCGCCACGCCTAGCTGCGCTCACGGCGCAACAGATGGAGGCATTCGCTGCGCGTATTCGCGCGTTGGGCATGGAAACGAAAGTTTCGCTTTAATTTTTTTGGCATCAGTGCAGAAATTGATGCGTACGTTCGCCACAAGCGGGTGGGAATTTTGCCCAGAAGAAATTAAAGAGTAGTGATTTTCAAAGGCTGTTGAATTACAGAATCGTCCAGATCACAACCAGACAAAAAACGGAAAGCTCCAAAAACCACCACACCTTATCGCTTACGGTGCCATTAGCCACAATAGCAATGACCAGGCAGCCAAAACACGCAGCAATACTGGTTATGGTTTTATTTCCACGGCTCATTCCACCCTCACTACTCATCGCTTTCCCCAAAAATTCTCAAGATATTTTTTACATACAGGCTGAGGATTGTCATGGAAGAACACTCCACGAATGCAAGGAACAAAAACGAATTGAGCGCCATAATTTCTTGTGGGTGAGGGACTTTCCTTTATCTGCCTGCCAGTAACGCATCCGCCAACACTTCCGGCGACCGAGACAAACCCCACAAGTAAATGCCATCGCCATCGTGACAAATCCTGGAACGTGGAAAAAGTTACTGCAGTTTACGCCCGGATGCAATGGGATGTTACCACACTGCTTTGGGCTACATACTTACTCTAACACCGCGTATTTACTTGGTTTGCCTAGTATTATCTGACGAGTTTAGATGTGAAATTGGCGGAAGCTGTGAGATTCGAACTCACGAAGGGCGCAAACCCTTGCCGGTTTTCAAGACCGGTGCCTTCAACCGCTCGGCCAAGCTTCCCAAAGAGCGCGCATGATACCTGAAATCCCTCCTCTGCTCCAAAGCAAGCACATGGGAAAATACGCGCGCTCCCCATTGCAACTTTTGCCCTGCTTCTGTAGTCTTACGCCTGCTTTCTGTTCAAAACTTTCCCCGGAGGAAAACATGCAATACGAATCTCAAGTCATTACGCAACCCGGCTCGCTCGCCCTTGAGCAGAACAAGGTGTTGCGCAACACCTACATGATGCTGTCCCTGACCATGATCCCGACCGTGATCGGCGCGTTTGTCGGCATGTCGATGAGCTTTTCGTTCATGGCCGAACACCCGATTATGGGCGCGTTGCTGATGTTCGGCGCGATGATGGGCATGCTGTTCGCTGTTACCGCGCTGCGCAATAGCGTGTGGGGCATCGTCGCCCTGCTGGGCTTCACCTTTCTGGCAGGCGTGTTCCTCGGCCCCATCCTGCAAGTGGCGCTGCACCTGAGAAACGGCGCGCAACTGGTGGGTATAGCCGCAGGCGGCACCGGCATCATCTTCGGCAGCCTGGCAACCATCGCCACCGTCACCAAGAAAGATTTCAGCTTCATGGGCAAGTTCCTGTTCATCGGGCTGATCTTGCTGATCGTCGCTTCGCTGGCGAATATGTTCTTCCAGATTCCCGCCATGTCGCTGACCATTTCCGCGATTGCCGTGATGATTTTTTCGGCCTACATCCTGTTCGATGTGAGCCGCATCGTGCATGGCGGCGAGACCAACTACGTGATGGCGACGCTGGGCCTTTACATGAACATCTACAACCTGTTCATCAACCTGTTGAGCCTGCTGATGGCGTTCAGCGGCGAGCGGGATTAACGAAATAAGCGACGACAAAAAGGCGACCCTCGGGTCGCCTTTTTTTCAGCTTGCCTCTCATCCCGTCCTGCCGCCGATCAAGAGATTTTCGGTTTGCGCTGCCCCGGGCGCAAATGCGGCGCAGTCTGCTCATCCGCGCTATCGCCATCCACAGGCTTGCCGCCCGAATCCACCAGCAGCTGCTCGAAATCGTTCCAGCCGCGTACCCCGGTTTTGAGCGAGACCACGTTGGTGTAACCCATCTGCCGCATCACGTCGGCGGCGAGCGCCGAGCGCTTGCCGGAACGGCAGATCACCACGATCTCCCGTTCGCGCCCGGCGGCCAGCAACGGCTCGGTTTCGTCATAATCCCATTCGCAGGATTGCTCCAGCACACCGCGTGGCACGTTGATCGAACCGGGGATGCGCAGCAGGGCGAATTCCGCCGGTTCGCGCACGTCGAGCAGGATGGGCGCATTCCCCGCAGCGAGGCGCTTGCTCAGATCCCACGGCATAATTTCCTTCACGCGCGTAAGCGCGTCGGCAATAAGGTCGTCGTAACGGCTCATGCCCGGTCAAACACCGCGATGGATTCCACATGCGAAGTGTGCGGAAACATGTTCATCACGCCCGCCGCTTTCAGCGTGTAGCCCTTCACATGCACCAGCACCTCCGCATCGCGCGCCAAAGTGGAAGGGCTGCACGAGACATAGACGATGCGTCTGGGAGCGGTTTCGGTGCTGATGGATTTCATCAGCTCAACTGCGCCATCGCGCGGGGGATCAACCAGCCACTTGTCGAACGAGCCGAGTTGGGCAAGGGCGGTTTCATCCATCTCGAACAGGTTCATCGCGCAGAATTCGACCTGCCCCCTCTCCCTAGCCCTCTCCCCCGATGGGGAGAGGGGACTTCCGAAGCCGTTATATGCGGCATTCTGCCCGGCGCGTTTCACCAGCGCGGCGCTGCCTTCGATGCCCAACACTTGCGCGCCGCTGCGCGCAATCGGCAGGGTGAAGTTGCCCAGGCCGCAGAAAAAATCGGCGATGCGTTCGCCCGGTTGCGGGGCCAGAAGACGCATGGCGCGGCTGACCATCAGCCGGTTCATTTCGCTGTTCACCTGGGTAAATTCGGCCGGTGCAAACGGCATGGTGATGCCGAATTCCGGCAGGCTGTAAGTCAGCGGAGGCGCGTCCAGTGGGTAAAACGGCACGATCGTTTCCGGCCCTTTGGTTTGCAGCCAGAACTGCACCTTGTAAGTGTCGGCAAATTGTTTTATCGCCACTTCATCCGCTGGCGAGAGCGCTTGCAGGATGCGCAGCACCAGCACATCCACATGCTCGCCTACCGCCACCTCGATTTGCGGCAACGCATCGCGGATGGTAAATTTTTCATTCAACTCCCCCAGCAGCGGCAACAAGCCGGCAATCTTGGGCGTCAGGATTTCGCAATGCCGCATGTCTGCCACATATTTGCCGTTCTTCTCGCGGAAGCCTACCAGCGTCTTGCCCTTCTTCAACACATGCCGCACCGACAGCCGCGCGCGCTCGCGATAGCCCCAGATTTGCCCGTAAATCGGCGGCAGCATGGTTTCGGGTTTGACGCGGCCGATGCGCTCCAAGTTATCTTCCAGAACGCGCTGCTTGGCGGCGACCTGCGCACGCGCCTCCAGATGCTGCATGGAGCAGCCGCCGCACACGCCGAAATGCGCGCACTTCGGCTGCACGCGCATGAAAGTCTGCTTCAGGATTTGGCCGACTTGCGCCTGCTCATAGCTGGCCTTTTTGCGATACGAGAAATAGGTCACGCGCTCGCCCGTCAGCGCGCCCTCGATAAAAATCACCTTGCCGTCGTCATGCGCGATGCCCCGGCCTTCATAATCGAGCGATTCAATGATTACTGGGTTCTGCTGCAATTTATTGTCAGACATATCAGTCGGGTTCTTCGTCATTCCCCCCTTTAGCAAAGGGGGGTTGGGGGGATTTGAGAATGAGGAGATTACCAGCAAGCGCAAATCCCCCTCAGTCCCCCTTTGTTAAAGGGGGAGGGTTTGGTGCTTCGCGTAAATTTCTTCCTTCATTTTATTTGGACGGCCACTGCGCCAGAAATTCTTTCCAGTGCGGTTCGTCGGATTTACTCAGCGTGCTGCGCACCAATTCGCATTCCTGCTCATAGCGCGCGCGGGTGAACTGGCCGCGCATCAACTGGAAGCGCGCAAACACCAGCCAGGTATTTACCACATCAGTTTCGCAGTAATTGCGGATCTCGTTCAGCTTGCCCTGCTGGTAGGCCTCCCACACGCGGCTGCCGTCCATGCCCAGCTTGCCGGGAAAGCCGATCAGCCTGGCGAGATCGTCCAGCGGCGCATTGGCGCGCCCGGTGTACATGGCCAGCAAATCCATCAGGTCGAGGTGGCGCGTATGGTAGCGGCTGATGTAATTATTCCACTTGAAGTCGCGGTCGTCCTCGCCCATGTCCCAATAGCGCGCGCATTGCACGCCGTGGATCAGGCCGCGATAGTGCAGTACCGGCAGGTCGAAACCGCCGCCGTTCCACGATACAATCTGCGGCGTGTATTTCTCGATGCCGTCGAAGAAGCGCTGGATGATGCTGCCCTCTTCCTCGCCCAATTCACCCAGCGACCACACGCGGAAACTGTCGCCCTCGCGCAGTGCGCAGGAAATCGCCACCACGCGATGCAGGTGATGTTGCAGAAAATCGCTGCCCGTCTTCTGGCGGCGCATCTGGAACGCCATCTCCGCCACATCCGCGTCGCTCACGCGCGCATCGAGCCCATGCAAGACGCGCAATCCGGCAATGTCGGGAATGGTTTCGATGTCAAAAACAAGAGTTGGGTTCATAAACAAAAAAGTCTGTAAAAATTCAAATTCCTGATACGGCACCGCAATTGTAGCCCATCGCACTGATAGCCGGGATGCCGAAAAAACGGCATCCCCTTACCAACTCGTGGCGCGGCTTGATAAACTGCGCGCACCATGAGACCAACCAGCACTGCCTTACTGCTTTGCCTTACCCTTGCACTGCCTTCGGCCTGGGCAGAAAAGATTACGCTCGGGATTGGCAAACAAACCGTCCATGCCGAAATTGCAGCCACGCCGCAAAGCCGCGAGCACGGCCTCATGCAGCGCGACCATCTGTGCGCCGATTGCGGCATGCTGTTCGTATTCGAAAAGGCAGACCGGCACAACTTCTGGATGAAGGATACCCCGCTACCGCTCTCCATCGCCTTCATCGCCGCCGACGGCGCCATCATCAATATCATGGAGATGCGGCCCAGGACCACCGATATCCACAGCGCGCAGGGAGATGCGTTGTATGCGCTGGAAATGCACAGCGGCTGGTTCGCCAGGAACGGCATCAAGCCGGGCAACAGGGTGCGCGGGGTCAAGAACGTACCCGCAGCACATTAAGCAATACATACACCGTCTGCTACTGATGACATATTGACTTCGCCGCAGGTAAGGTTAAGAATCACCGCATCGCCTTGCGATGTCCCTCCAAACCAATCCGAATTATTTTCCCATGGGAGCCAACATGAAAAAAATGTTCATTGCCTGCATCGCTTTTGCCGCAAGTGTGCTTTCTGCCGCCGCATTTGGCGCAACGGGTGAATACTGGGAAGTGACCACCAAGATGGAAATGCCAGGCATGCCCTTTGCCATGCCAGCAACCACCATGAAGGTGTGCCTGCCGCCGGGAGGAGAGAAAGATCCCAAACGCACGCAGGACAAAAAAAGCAATTGCGAAATGACGGATGTTAAAACGTCAGGCAATAAGGTCAGCTATAAGGGGAAGTGCGTCGAGAAAAATGGAACCATGAACATGGAAGGAGAAAACACGCACGATCGCGACAGCTATCACGGCACCATGCACATGACCGGCAGGTCTCAGGGGCAAGATATGGATATGAAAATGACCTCCAGCGGCAAACGGATTGGCGGCAGTTGTGATACCGAGGAACTGGTAAAGAAGGCGCAAGCACAAGAAAAAGAGATTAAAGGCCAGATGGACAAGATGTGCGATACATCGGGTTTCAACGCTTCGAAGTGGGTATCTTCATCCTCGCTGTTTATCGGCACACAACCTGTTTGCCCGGGCAAAAAGGAAGCGCTGTGCGAAGTGATACGCAATGATGTTCCGCATGACCTGCAGGCTTTTGAAGCACTGGCTCAGCAGGAACGGATTCAAGGAATGCCTTCGGCTGCCAAGGCGTGCAACGTAAACCTGGAAAGCATGAAAAAAACCCTGTGCAAAGCCAAGGCGCATAGCGGGCCGCAATCTTTCCTGGATGAAAATTGCCCGGCGGAAGCCAAAGCGTACCGTGAATTGGCGCGCAAACGTGAAGCCTGTGAAGGACGCGGCTATACATCGGACGAAAAATTAAAGAACTGCATGGGCGGCGCGATGCCAGAGGAGGAGGCTGGCGGTGATTCGGCTAATGCTGATGCCGGAAAAACCAAGCCGAATAAATCGAAGGCCGATGAGGAGCAGAAAGATTCCGATAAGCCAGGCAAGGGAAATAACCCGGCTGATGCTGTTCTGGAGGGAGCCAAGAAGCTCAAGGGATTGTTCCGCTTCTAAAGCAGCGGAGATGCGTTATCTATTCGGGCTGTTGCTGCTGGTGAGCCAGGCAGCGCTGGCGCAGCCCGATCCCTTTCCACAGGTTGCAGCATCCTATCTGGTTGAGATCAATGGCGTGCCTGTGTGGGAAAAGCAAGGCAGCCGCCGCCTGCCTCCCGCCAGTTTGACCAAACTGATGATCGCGCTGCTGACAGTAGAGCATGACCAGCCTCAAGCCATCGCGACTGTCAGCCGCGCCGCCGCGCAAGAAAGCGGTACGCACCTCGGCCTGAAAGCGGGCGAAAAATTCCACGTGGAGGATTTACTCGCTGCGGCGCTGATAGCCTCGGCCAACGATGCCTGCCACGCTCTTGCCGATCACATTGCGGGCAGCCAAACGCAATTCGTGCAACTCATGAACCAGCGCGCCAAAAAACTGGGCATGCTCAACACCCGCTTCGTCAATGCCTGCGGGCATGATGCGGAGGGCCATTATTCCAGCGTGCATGATCTGGCCTTGCTGGCGAATGAGCTGATCAAGCATCCGCCGATTACGGAACTGACCGCAAAAACCGGGGCGCGCATTTCCACACTGGATGGCGCGCGCAACTACCCGTTCGCCAGCAAGAACGCACTGATTGGCCGCTATCCGGGCGCAATTGGCCTCAAGAGCGGCTATACCCCCAAGGCTGGCAAGTGTCTGGTTGCCTACGCCAAACGCGGCGCCACACAGGTGCTGCTGGTGATGCTGCATGGTTACGATCGCTGGTGGGATGCTGCGGACATTCTCGATATAGCATTCAATCATGCGCGCCACCCTGCCTGAGTCGCGCCGTGGCGTACTGGCGTGGCTGGCGCTGACCGTCTTCGTCTGCTACTGCAACGCGCTGTCCGGTGATTTCCAGTTCGACGATTACAAGGTCATCGTAGACAACCCGCGCGTGCATTCCTGGTCAAGCTGGATGGAAGGCTTGATCCTCGGCATTCGCCCGCTGCTGAAATTCTCCTACACGCTGAACTGGACATCCGGTTTTGGCGTGGCGGGTTTTCACCTCACCAACCTGCTCATCCACCTGTGCAATGCGTATCTGGTGTATCGGCTGTCCAGCGAATTTGTGCGCGCCCAACCATTGCGCGACCGCTTGAGAAATGTGCCGTTGTTCACGGCGCTGCTGTTTGCCGCGCATCCGATCCATACGGAAGCAGTCACCTATATCTGCGGCCGTTCCATCTCGCTCATGACGCTGTTTTATCTGGCTGGAATGCTGGCCTATATAACCGGGCGCACGCAGCACAACAAAACCTCTCTTTATCTGCTTACGCCGCTTTTGTTTGCAATCGCACTCAGCGTGAAGGAAACCGCAGTGACTTTCCCTCTCGCGCTGCTGGCGTGGGAACTGAGCTGCGGCGGCACATGGAAAACCTCGCTCATGCAGCAATGGCCGAGCTGGGCTGTGCTGATGGCGGGAGCGCTGTTTTTTTTGTTCAATGACAACTATGTGGCGCAAATGGAAAGGAGCGCAGAACTCAACAGCCTGCAAGGGAATGCAGCAACGCAGCTCTTCGCTTTTTCCTACCTCATGCGGCAATGGGCGCTGCCGCTGTGGCTGAACATTGATCCCGATTTGCCGTTGCTGCACGACGCCACGGGCATCACGCTGCCGCTGATTTTTCTCGGTGTCGCGTTCGCACTCATGCTGGCCTGCTGGCGCAGGCGGCCGTGGGTCAACTTTGCGCTGGCATGGGCGATGATCCAACTGATCCCGCTGTACCTGTTTTTGCCCAGGCTGGATATCGCAAATGACCGCCAGATGGTGCTCGCAGACTGGCCTCTATTCCTCGCCCTGGCCATAGAGTTGGCGCTGGGGATGCGCACCCGGACATTCCGGGTTGCCGCCAGCGTACTGCTGCTCACTCTTGCCTGCCTCACCGTATTACGCAATCAGGTGTATGTTAACGAAATCGCCCTATGGGAAGACACCGTAAAACAATCGCCGCACAAGGCGCGGGTGCACAACAACCTTGGCTACGCTTACATGCTCGCCCACCGCAATGAAGATGCGCGGCGCGAATTCAATTCCGCGCTGCAACACGACCCGCATTACTACAAGGCGCGCAATAATCTGGACAGGCTTAATGATCAGTAAGCTGAACGATGCCGGCTTCACGCCTTGCCGGGAACGAATCTCAGCGCCACGCCGTTGTTGCAATAGCGCAGCCCGGTAGGCGGCGGGCCTTCCTTGAACACATGCCCTTGATGGCCGCCGCAGCGCGCGCAGTGGTATTCGGTGCGCGGCAGGATCAGCTTGAAATCGGTACTGGTTTCGACATGTCCGGGCAGCACATCGTAAAAACTAGGCCAGCCAGTGCCGCTTTCATATTTGTACTTGGATGGAAACAATTCCAGCCCGCAGGCAACGCACACGAACATTCCGTTGCGCATTTCGTGATTGAGCGGACTGCTGTTTGGGCGCTCGGTGCCTCCTTCGCGCAACACATAATACTGTTCCGGCGTGAGCAGCTTCTTCCACTCCGCATCGCTCTTGCTGATTTTCTCGATGCGCTCCGCCGCTAAAGCCGGCCCCGGCGCGATGAGCCGCGACAAGGCGAACACTCCCGCCCCGCCTGCTGTCAGCTTGATAAAGGAACGCCTGTCCATATTGCCTCCCAAGCCGACAGAGCCGGAACCAAAACGAGAAGTTGCCTTTTCGTAGGTTGGGCAAAGCGTAGCGTGCCCAACATTAATTGATGATGCCTTCATTCGTTGGGCACGCTACGCTTTGCCCAACCTACGCACTGGATCAAACAATAAAATTGACTTCCGTACCCACCGGAACCAGGTCGAACAACTCCAGCAGGTCGGTGTTGCGCATGCGCACGCAACCCCTGGAGCCGGGCTGGCCGAGCGGTGTACTCTCCGGCGTGCCGTGGATGTAAATATAGCGGCGCATGGTATCGCACGAGCCCAGCCTGTTATATCCCGCCTCGCACCCCGACAGCCACAGGATGCGCGTGAGTATCCAGTCGCGCCCCGGATGCTGCGCACCGAGTTCCGGCGTATAGATTTCCCCGGTCGGGCGGCGCTGCACGAACACCGTGTTCACCGGCTGGCCCACGCCGATCCTGGCGCGGATGATGTGCCGCCCGCGCGGCGTGCAATAGCTGCCGCTCTCCTCCCCCACGCCATTCGCCCCGGTGGAAACCGGAAAGCGGCGCAGCAGATGGCCTGCGTCATCGAGCAGTTCGAGGGTTTGCGTGGAGATATGAATATTGATTTTCATGCTACTACTCCGTCATTCCACACTCCGCTGCTGCGCGCGGCGCATGGCGAAAAAATTACTCAGCATCAAACCGCACTCCTCCGCCAGCACACCGCCGCTGACCTTGGTGTGGTGATTCAGCCGTTGCTCGACAAACAAATCCACCACACTGCCGCACGCGCCGGTCTTTGGGTCGCGCGCACCGAACACCACGCGCGCAATGCGCGCATGGAACATCGCACCCACACACATCACGCAAGGCTCCAGCGTAACGAACAGCTCGCACCCGGCCAAACGGTAATTGCCCAGATGCTGCGCCGCCTCGCGCAGGGCCATCATCTCCGCATGGGCAGAAGGATCATGGCGCGAAATCGGCGCATTGAAACCGCGCCCGATGATCGCGCCATCCTTCACCACGATGGCGCCCACCGGCACCTCGCCAGCCGCCCCGGCCTGTTTTGCCAGCTCCAGCGCCTCGCGCATGAAACAAATATCTCCCTCGCCCTCAGGGAGAGGGGTTAGGGGAGAGGGTTGATTTCGCTGATTCATCATCTATCCAGCGGACTGATCACGCCCTTGCCGCCCTTGTTCAGCACATGCGTGTAAATCATCGTAGTGGAAACATCCGAATGTCCGAGCAGCTCCTGCACGGTGCGACAACACGCGAAGCTTGTTGCGGCGGAGGCTAACATGAGCTTGCAAATGTTAAGTGCGAAGCACGGCCAGAGCCAAAATCGTAGCCCCCCTCCAGTAAATGCGTAGCGAAGGAATGACGAAAGGTATGCGGCGTTGCAGGCTTAATCAGATCAGCATTGCGCGCGGCTTGCTTGACTGCACGCTGCACAGCCTGATCTTGCACATGATGACGGCGTATCTCATTACTGCGCGGATCAGCCGATAATTTTGCGGATGGAAACACATACTGCCACCCCCATTCATTTGCCGCAGGGGCGTAAAATTCGCGAAGCGAGACGTTTGCTCCCTCGCCCGCTTGCGGGAGAGGGTTGGGGAGAGGGAAACATGCATGGCGGGTTTCATTATCCAAGGGCTGCATTCCTGCCATGCATGTTGGGATATTTACGTTCTAAAGCATTTGGCAAATACACCGCACCATAGCCCTGCTGCAAATCCGCCTTATGCAGCTCCCGCACTTTTGCCAAGTGCGTTTCCAGCGACGCAACCAACGAGCATGGCAACATCGTCACACGGTCTTTAAAACCTTTGCCATCCCGAATTAAAATCTCACGACGCTTAAAATCAACATCCTTCACCCTCAACCGCAGGCACTCCATAATGCGCATCCCCGAGCCATAAAGCAGGCTCGCAATCAGCCAATGCGTACCGGAAAGCCGCGACAAGACCGCATGCACCTCCTCACGATTTAACACCACAGGCAAACGCTTTGTGGCTTTTGCCTGCGCAACGTTATCCAGCCAGGGAAGCTCCAGTGCCAATACCTCTTTGTAGAGAAACAACAACGCGCTTTTAGCCTGATTTTGTGTCGAGGCGGCCACCTTGCCATGCACCGCCAAATGCGTTAAAAATTGCTCCACCTCCGCCGCTCCCAAATCACGCGGATGACGCTTGCCAAAATGCAGCACAAAGCGCTTAATCCAATCCACATAAGCCTGCTCGGTGCGGATGCTGTAATGTTTGAGGCGAATCTTTCCACGCACTTGATCGAGCAGCTTAGGCTCTGGTTTTTGTGTAGAATCTTGCATAGGATCAGGATATACCCAAGTCAAAGTTTTCTATTTGGAGTGATTGATGACCACTATTCAAGCGATAGAACAAGCTATTCAACAATTACCGGCTCAGGAGTTAGCCGAGTTTCGTCGCTGGTTTACAAAGTTTGATGAAGCGGTTTGGGATGCACAGATAGAAGCCGATGCTGCCGCAGGCAAGCTTGATGCACTTGCTGCCGAAGCTTTGGCGGAGTATGGCAACGGCAAAGCGCGTGAGCTTTGAAACATTTTGCCTCCTCAAAGTTTTGGCAACGTTTTGATATGCTGCCAGCCAACATTCAGCAGCTTGCACGTGATAGCTATGCGCTGCTCAAACAAAATCCGTCGCACCCATCATTACAATTCAAGCCAGTTAAAAACGGCGCATTTCGCAGCGTTCGTGTTAGCTTGGGTTATCGCGCACTTGGCGTTCCAGTTGACCAAGGGGTGCAGTGGTTCTGGATCGGTAGCCACGCTGACTACGATAAGCTAATTGGCTGAATCATGGTAGATGTAAAAACTTTAGGCTGTACTAAAACAACCTAACAGACTGGAATTGTTGTGATTATGGGTTTTTATAAACAAATAGGCAAACGTTTGATGCAATGTTTTGCGTCAAATAGGATGGCTACTTAACGTTAGGCTCAGATAAAGGAGTTTTATCATGCAAAAACATCTTCTTGCAATTGTTGCAGGACTCGTAACATTGTCCTTTCTGGCCTCATGCGGAGGCGGCAGTAACAATTCCACACCAACACCAACAACAACACCTGATATTTCATCGCTTAGCCTTCTCAAAACCATTGAAATAGCCAACGCTGCACGCCCGGAAATCATACAGACGGCGGACAGGGTATTCGTCGTGTACCTTGATCCCTCTTCGTCCAGAACCTTCCGCGTAAACATCTACAACAGCGACATGACCACTATCGTGAACTCACTGACGCTCGTTTCCATCGACGCAACCTACGGTGCTCCGACAGATATTCGCGTAATTTCGGATGGCACGTATCTTTATGCGTTTTATGAAACCGCCAACGACACGGATAAAAAGACGTTTCTGTTTGGCGCAAAATATGCACTGGACGACAATTTTACGAGAGTCGCTTATACCGGCGCGCTGGCGCAAAGCACCCTGTTTACCGTTGCCGTGGTGGGGGATGAAAGATTGGATGATCCGGCACCCATGCTTAACGGCGACGATATCACTGTAATGACCCGAATCAAATCCACTCTGGCGCAATCAGGGGAAACGATATACCGGTTCAGGAAGTTCGACAAATCCTTCCAGCAAAAGGAATATTCCCCAGGCGTGAAAACTTTCGACCTGAATCTATCATCTTATGCCGATGGCGAGGCCCGGCCATCCAGCATCATTTTCGAAAACGGCTACTACTATCTCACCGTACAAACGGCGGTCGGCCCCAGTTCTATCAACACAGATGACGTAATATGGCCCATCCCTGCGAATCTCCTTATCGTCAAGCTGGACTCGAATTTTGGATTTGTAGAATCCAAAACAGTTAGTGCGGAGACCGGCTATACCGAGGGATATGTCACCGGACTCAGATCGGACAGCAAGTATTTTTATGTGACCTATAACCATGTGAAACTGGGCACGGAGTTTTCTTCCGTAATCAAGATTTTTGATAAAAACTGGATCGCGATACTTACGGAAAAATATAAGTCTGCTACATCAGGCGGACTTCGCCCATCAATCGAGATAAGTACGAATCAAATTATTGCCGGCAACGACGAAGAAGGTGCAGCGAAAGCCACTATTTATGTGTTCAATAAACAGTAAGCCATGCTGTACGCAGCGGACACAATCGAATGAACATCCAATTGTTATAGCCTAACATGGCGTTCGAGAGGGACGCACCAAAAGCGGCGCGCCCCTCAACTTAACGTTAGAGTGTTGCTTTACCGAGGTGCAGTGGCAAGTTGTCATTGTGTAGGGCTGCGCCAGTTTGCAAGTATCTTGCGCTGTGGCAATTGTGTTATCCGTTTGCACCACGCCACATGCGCGCTTGTTGGCACAGCAACACTTGTCGGGTGTGGCGCGGTGCAAGCCGGAGTTCAAAGGGGGGGTGGGCGTTATGGTTTTTTCTGGTGGCTTGTTTTTTCTTTAGTTCGGGCGCAGTGGTTGGGTCGAGAGTCCGCACCCTAAATTACGTTAGCCACTTCAATCAACACATCCCCATGACATGCATTCGGTGCGCAAAAACAAACCAGGTTTTTCCCGGCGAGTTCTCGCTTTGCGAGTTCGACGAGTTCAGGTTTTGCCAAGAGCCACTCCCGATATTTTGCAATCACCTCGTCGCGCGTCCCGTCCTTTCCGATCACAAATGGGTTCCCCCATTTTGTTGGCCTGCCGATATACAGCGCATCGGACGGCTTATCTCCGTGGTGCATGTTGTAAACTTTTGGCATTTCAGTTTTCTCCAGAGAGCGTGGCTAACCCTGCGCTCAAGCGGGACTGCGCAAAAGCGCGCAGCCCCTTAGCTCCATACATGGACGCCCACTTTTGCCAAGCATTTTCAATCCATGATTTTGAGAGTAGGTAAAGATTGCAGCCATACATCCGGATTTTTAGTGAGGCTCTCGCCTCTATCCCTGATGGAATTCGCTGAATGAGGTCCCCATCACGTTAGCGGGCTTTTCGCCCGTGGAGCTAATCGGACTTTCTCACTCACGGTCTGACCTGTCTCGCCATCATTTCATGATTGCCTGTGCAATCGGTGGTAGTGCTCCTCAAACTCGTTAATAACCGGTTTTACTCAACCGCCCCGATTACATGCCGGCAACTACGGCTGCCGGTGTGTAATCGGGGCGGAATGTTCGATCATGGGCCAAGAGCGCCCACACGATCCGCGCATTCTTGTTCGCCAGCGCAACCGCCGCCACGTTCTTGTTCCGCCTGGCCATCAGCTTTCTCATCCAGCTTTCTGGCTCCGCTTTGTGCTCGGCAAAACGGATCACCGCTCGCGCCCCATGAATCATCAAGGTGCGCAGATATGTGTCCCCACGTTTGCTGATGCCCAGCAAGGTCTGCTTGCCGCCGCTGGAATTCTGCCGGGGCACTAGCCCGAGCCACGCAGCCAACTGACGGCCATTCTTGAATTCCCGCGCATCGCCAATTGTCGCCACAATCGCGCTCGCCGTGATCGGCCCCAGCCCCGGTATCTCTGCCAGTTTGCGGCTCGCCTCATTCTCGCGGTGCCACAGTTGTATTTGCGCTTCCAGTTCTTTGGCCTGACGATCCATTTCTTTCAGATTCTCCGTCAGTCGTTCGATCAGATTGCGCATCGTGCCAGGCAACCCGTTCTCGCCGTCTTCCAAAATCTCCGGCACCTGCTTCATGATCTGGCCGATGCCCTGCGGTATCGCGATCCCGAATTCGGAGAGCAAGCCCCGTATCTGGTTGCCCTGCGCCGTTCTGGCTTTCACAAATCCCTGACGTGCGCGATGCACCGAAATAATCGCTTGTTGCTCGACCGTCTTCCTTGCCACGAACCGCATGTTCGGCCTGCCAACCGCTTCACAGATCGCTTCCGCATCGGCCATGTCATTCTTGTTCGTTTTGACATAGGGCTTCACGAATTGTGGCGCCATCAACTTGACCGTGTGCCCATATCCTTCAAGCTTCCTCGCCCAGTAATGGGCGCTGCCACAAGCCTCCATGCCAATCAAACACTGCTCCAGCTTGGCGAAGTACTTCGACATCTCCGCGCGCTTCAATTGCTTGCGCACCACCATCTTGCCGCGCTCATCCACGCCGTGAATCTGAAAAACATTTTTTGCCAGATCAATGCCAATTGTCGTAATCTCCATTTTTGGATGCCCCTTTCTATGGTTAGTGGTAGTAATGCCCCACTACTTTGGCACTTCGATGCCGTATTAGGAAGTGGGCGTCCATTCCATTACGTTAAGCTCAGATAGCCGTGCGCCACACTCATAGACGATAGTAAAGTTTAAAACCGCGCGGAATTTTTAAAGTTCGCTCAAGAGTTGGCGAGAAAATTGCAGTATTTACGGGCGGTTAAAAACATGATATTGAGCGAAGCGTAGCTCACGTTCGCCGCATAACTGAATGAGCTACGCTTCGCGTCTGATGTCCTGTTTTTCGTGGCTCAAATTTTCAGTCGTCGCGCACGGGGGAAGCCAAAAAAATGGAAGGTATCGCGACGCAAAACCCTGGGTTGTTGGGGCACGGCGATCTGCGCCTAACGCCTCGTTCGAGCGTACACCGCTCGTTGCACTCGCGGCTGCGCCCCACTGGCCAGCTTGCATGCCAGGCTCGAAGTCACTTTTTACTACGTTGTCAGACTCGCTGCTCGCCTGCCATAAACGCAAGCTGCCTGCGGGGGTGACGCTCAACTCGAACCACGTTAGCCATTTATTTTTCCGCTCAAAGTGTTATTATTTACTCATGATTGATTGGTCTTCCTGCCTTGATGTCGAGCGCGACCCTGATCGCGTAAGTGGTGCTTGGGTTTTCCGAGGCACGCGGGTTCCTGTTGCCGCGCTCTTCGAGAACCTCGAGGAAGACGCCTCCGTCCATCAGTTCATCGAGTGGTTTCCCGGCGTCTCCTTGTCTCAGGCTCGTCACGTCCTGGAACACGCGGCCAAGTCTACTTTGTTGGCCGCATAAGTGCGTGTCTTGTTTGACCAAGGAACACCGGTTCCACTACGGCAATCTCTCTCGGAACACAGTGTCTCCACCGCTTATGAGCTTGGTTGGGCTACTCTGAAGAACGGCGAATTGTTGCGCTCTGCTGAGGAGCAAGGATTCGAGGTGCTTGTTACCACCGACACCAATCTCCGGTATCAACAAAACCTTGCGGTTCGACGAATTGCTGTCGTTGTTCTCTCTACAACAAGTTGGCCTCGCATTCGGGTTGTCGTAGAGCATGTTGCGTCCGCTGTAAATTCAGCATCCGTCGGCAGCTATGTCGAGGTTTCCGTCCCGTAACGTAAAATGGCTAACCCTGCGCTCAAGCGGGACTGCGCAAAAGCGCGCAGCCCCTTAGCTCCATACATGGACGCCCACTTTTGCCAAGCATTTTCAATCCATGATTTTGAGAGTAGGTAAAGATTGCAGCCATACATCCGGATTTTTAGTGAGGCTCTCGCCTCTATCCCTGATGGAATTCGCTGAATGAGGTCCCCATCACGTTAGCGGGCTTTTCGCCCGTGGAGCTAATCGGACTTTCTCACTCACGGTCTGACCTGTCTCGCCATCATTTCATGATTGCCTGTGCAATCGGTGGTAGTGCTCCTCAAACTCGTTAATAACCGGTTTTACTCAACCGCCCCGATTACATGCCGGCAACTACGGCTGCCGGTGTGTAATCGGGGCGGAATGTTCGATCATGGGCCAAGAGCGCCCACACGATCCGCGCATTCTTGTTCGCCAGCGCAACCGCCGCCACGTTCTTGTTCCGCCTGGCCATCAGCTTTCTCATCCAGCTTTCTGGCTCCGCTTTGTGCTCGGCAAAACGGATCACCGCTCGCGCCCCATGAATCATCAAGGTGCGCAGATATGTGTCCCCACGTTTGCTGATGCCCAGCAAGGTCTGCTTGCCGCCGCTGGAATTCTGCCGGGGCACTAGCCCGAGCCACGCAGCCAACTGACGGCCATTCTTGAATTCCCGCGCATCGCCAATTGTCGCCACAATCGCGCTCGCCGTGATCGGCCCCAGCCCCGGTATCTCTGCCAGTTTGCGGCTCGCCTCATTCTCGCGGTGCCACAGTTGTATTTGCGCTTCCAGTTCTTTGGCCTGACGATCCATTTCTTTCAGATTCTCCGTCAGTCGTTCGATCAGATTGCGCATCGTGCCAGGCAACCCGTTCTCGCCGTCTTCCAAAATCTCCGGCACCTGCTTCATGATCTGGCCGATGCCCTGCGGTATCGCGATCCCGAATTCGGAGAGCAAGCCCCGTATCTGGTTGCCCTGCGCCGTTCTGGCTTTCACAAATCCCTGACGTGCGCGATGCACCGAAATAATCGCTTGTTGCTCGACCGTCTTCCTTGCCACGAACCGCATGTTCGGCCTGCCAACCGCTTCACAGATCGCTTCCGCATCGGCCATGTCATTCTTGTTCGTTTTGACATAGGGCTTCACGAATTGTGGCGCCATCAACTTGACCGTGTGCCCATATCCTTCAAGCTTCCTCGCCCAGTAATGGGCGCTGCCACAAGCCTCCATGCCAATCAAACACTGCTCCAGCTTGGCGAAGTACTTCGACATCTCCGCGCGCTTCAATTGCTTGCGCACCACCATCTTGCCGCGCTCATCCACGCCGTGAATCTGAAAAACATTTTTTGCCAGATCAATGCCAATTGTCGTAATCTCCATTTTTGGATGCCCCTTTCTATGGTTAGTGGTAGTAATGCCCCACTACTTTGGCACTTCGATGCCGTATTAGGAAGTGGGCGTCCATTCCATTACGTTAGCAATTTCAATTCCTCCACGGAGACGTATCTATGAAAATCTTAGTCAATATCTTTCATCCAAATCTTGAGCTGTCGAAGGTTAATCGTCGCTGGGTCAAAGAACTTGAATCCTGTTCTGATTTGACTGTCAGCCTTATCTATGCGCACTATCCTGATTGGAAAATTGATGTATGCCGAGAACAAGAATCTCTTCTTCAGCACGACCGAATTGTCTTTCAACATCCGTTCTTCTGGTATTCGACACCCCCATTAATGAAAAAGTGGCTTGATGAGGTCTTAACCTATGCGTGGGCTTATGGTCCAAGCGGCAACGCTTTGCACGGAAAAGAATGGGTTACCGCCATATCAACCGGCGGCCCCGCCGAATCCTATCAGGCTGGCGGTTACAACAATTACTCTATGAGCGAACTCATCAAACCCTTGCAGCAAACCGCGAATCTTATCGGCATGAAGTTTCTGCCACCCTTCATATTCCATGGCACAGTTCAAGCGACACCAGAGCTGATTAATGATTCCGCCATTCAATATGTCAGCCATATATGCAATCCCGAACTTGACCCTCAGATAATATTGCGTCGGCTGCTTTCTGAAATGGAAAAAGCCGGTACAAAACTTGAAATATGAGCGCCGTATTGGACAAAAAATTGCTAACCCTACGCTCAAGCGGGACTGCGCAAAAGCGCGCAGCCCCTTAGCTCCATTACGTTAGGGCTTCCATATCGCCGTATGGCTTTTTATATTGCCAAGTGCTAGTCTTCGCCTATGGCAAATACTCGCTTTGATTGGGATACCGACAAGGATGCTGAAAATCAGCAGAAGCACGACGTTTCATTTTCCCGTGCCCAACATGCCTTCACCGACCCGCAGCGCGTGATTGCCAAGGACATTACCCACAGTCAAACCGAAGAGCGGTTCTATTGCTTCGGGGAGGTTGATGGCGGCGTTCTTACGGTGCGATTCACCTATCGCGCCTCCGTTATTCGAATCATCGGCGCAGGTTATTGGCGCAAAGGAAAGGCAATTTATGAGCGCGAAAATCAAATACACGGATGAACCTCTAGGCAAGACTCAGGTAGTTGCCGACTTTCTCCCTTCTCCAAGCGAGTTGGCTTTTCGTGAGGAAGGCGTGAAGGTCACGCTGGCTCTAAGCAAAAAAAGCATCGAGTTCTTCAAGTCCGAAGCCACGAAGCATCACACGCAGTATCAGCGCATGATCCGCCGGCTTCTTGACTCTTATGTTGATGCGCAGGCTCTAACCCTGCGCTCAAGCGGGACGCGCCAAAAGCGGCGCGCCCCTTAGCTCCATTACGTTAGGCATATGTTCGACATAGGGTGGCGAAGCGCGCTAGAATTGCCACACTAGTTTTGAATGGAGTCCATATCATGAACACACAGCTCTTACAGCAAGCTCGCGTGCTCGACATTAACGAGCAAATCGAACTGGTTGAAGCAATCTGGGACGGCATCGTTAGTCGTGGTGCCGCGCCATCGTTGACCGAAGCGCAGAAAACGGAACTTGACCGCCGCCTCGCAGACTACCTTGCCAATCCCGATGATGTGGTTCCCTGGAGTGAAGTAAAGGCTGCTGCTCTTGCCAAAATCAGGCAATGAGCCTGCCCATTACTTTTCATCGTGCCGCCAGTGCAGAGTTCATCGAAGCAAGTGCGTGGTATGAGACCAAGCGAGTTGACCTTGCTCTTGAGTTCATGGCAGAGATTGACCGTTGCGTGTCGCTGGCATCTAAACACCCTCTCCAGTTTGCCGTTGTTCGCGAGGATAACCGTGGAGCAGGCATGGCGCTCGGCTTGCAATCAGCGAGGGCCGTGGTGGAACAGTGGCGCAAGCCACATGAACCAAGCCTTTCCGAAGTCATACTTTGATCGTTTAGGTCTGGTGTCGCTCATCGATATGATGCGACGGCTCCAGTGTGTTCAATGAACCGCCGGATGCGGAACCGCACGTCCGGTGGTGTGGGAGGACGGCAGGAGTGATCCTGCCTCCTACCCGATACGTTAGGCATCGTATGCAAATCCTGCGTAGTGGTCGCGCCACGGTGACCGCCGCTCGTTGTGGTAAACTATGGCTCGTCAAGCATCTACCGCACTGGAGGTCAGCGTGAGTACGAACCTAGAAGTCCTAGAAGCCGAAGTCCTGCAGTTAGCTCCTGTCGAACGATCGCACCTGCTTGAGCGGCTGATCGCTAGCCTTGATTCAGACCCCGAAGTAGAGGAAGCTTGGGAGCGAGAAGCGGATCGAAGGGAAGCCGAACTGGAATCCGGTTCGATCTCGGCAGTTCCAGGGCAGGAAGCCATCGCCCGACTTCGAGCAAGACTTCCTCGATGACCTATTCGCTCCACCCTGGGGCGGAGCATGATGTTGCCGACGCCCTGGATTTTTACAGCGAACAAGCTGGGCCTGCGGTCGCTAACCGGCATCTGCACATAAGGGCGCCTCTATAAATCGAATTTTTATCGCGCCAGTTGTTCCGTATTCCGATTTTTCGCCGGAATTTCTCAGCCAATTTTTTCTTCCACTCAAATTGGCTGATTTCAAGCCCTTAATCCGAG
>Ga0315281_10001839_pt1 | contig 31497 bp, 27 predicted proteins | sample YL17G07_0_MG_FD_204540 | JGI IMG/M metagenome (GOLD analysis project Ga0315281, IMG submission 204540) | Sediment microbial communities from Yellowstone Lake, YNP, Wyoming, USA - YL17G07_0 | ecosystem: Environmental > Aquatic > Freshwater > Lake > Sediment | place: USA: Wyoming | collected...
CTTCAGAAAGGTAGCCACACTACGTCTACGTTCCTCCAGCAATTTTGGAGACCCTTGAGGTCGCATGGAGACACCCCCCTTTAGGATGTCTCTATTATATTGCATTACTTATGCGGAAGTCAATAAGAAGCGTATCGACTCTGCCTCGTTGACAAGGTAGTTGTTGCTGATAAGGTAATGGTTATTTCACTGGCAATCGTCAAGGTCGGTGGATAAAAGGGACCCATGGCAGGGGGGGACTGATTGTAGCAGCAGTGAACAAGGGAACAGAGCTTACTCTGGATAAAGGGTTAGAGTTAGAAGAAGAACAACGGAGAAAATGTGGAGCAACTGAGGACTTGTAATAAAGGCCTTTATGGAGAAGAAACCTGTAGTTTTCAGGGGAAGGCAAATTACATCCAATAGGTGGAAAACCAGGGAAAGGGAATGTTGCACTTTACATTTGAAGAAGTAGCACAGAGTACAATTCCTTCTTTATTGGTTGAACGAGTGAAAAAAACACCGAAAGATATAGCTTTCTATTTTAAGGATCTTGGAATATACAAAGGGGTAACCTGGGAGCGATACTGGAAAGAAGTTGAAGATTTTGCATACGGGTTATTAGAATTGGGTTTGAAGCCTGGAGATCGTGTTGCCATTATGGGAGATCCTTGCCCAGAGTGGATGTATGCCGACTTAGCTGCAATGTCTTTACGGGCAATCGATTACGGGGTATACACCACTTCCTCTATTGAAGAAATTGAATATCTTATGAAAACAGGAGGGGCAAGGTTTTTTATTGCTGAGAATCAGGAATATGTTGATAAAATTCTTATGATTGCTGAGCGCTTGTCAGGATTATCGAAAATAATCGTAATCGATACAAAAGCTACATTTATGTATAAAAATCCAAGGTTGATGAGTTTCTCAGAGGTTCAAAGACTCGGTCAGCAAAGAAAAGTAAGATTCCCACAAGAACTTATGCATCTTGTCCAGCAAGCTTCCCCTCACGAGATAGCATTATTGATATTTACCTCAGGTACAGCTGGGCCACCAAAACCAGCAGCCCTTACCCATCACAATATACTCGTGGGGCATATCTGGGCCGATCATGAAATTTTTCATTCTGTGCTGACTCATAAGCATAAGACAGTGTCTCACCTCAGTATGGCCCACATCTTTGAGAGAGGTTTCACAATTTATTTTCCTATTATAGAAGATGTGATCCCGCACTTTGGTGAATCGATAGAACATTTACAGGAGACAATATATGAGGTTCAGCCAACAATGTTTGTAGGAGTACCCAGGATCTGGGAAAAGTTTGCAGCCCAGGCTACCGTGAGTATTGGGATGAGTACGTGGATTAAAAAGATAGCCTATGGTTTGGCGATGAAGATAGCCAGGCAGTATTTAGAGGTGAGATGGAGGCACAAAAATCCCCCATTATTGTGGCGGTTACTTCATAGGATAAGTGTTCAAATAGCCATGGGGCATCTCTTACATAGATTGGGCTTTTCTAAGTTGAAGTTCGGAATTTCAGGAGGGGCCCCCTTGCCGGTTGCTACTCAGACTTTATGGAATACCTGGGGGATAGATTTAATAAATATATTGGGGGCAAGTGAAGCGGGCTTAATTTCATCTGAGCGACCAGGATTCGAGAAACCAGGAACAGTAGGGAAACCTCCGCCTACTGCCAAGATACGGTTGGCTGAAGATGGTGAAATTATGGTCTCTGGAAGCGGCGTGTTTCGCGGATACTGGAATAATGAAAAGACAACGCAGGAAGTACTAAAAGATGGCTGGTTATTTTTAGGCGATGTGGGTGAATATACTGAAGATGGTAGGCTAAAACTGATCGATCGTAAGAGAGATATTATGATTACTTCCGGAGGAAAAAATATCACTCCTACGTTAATCGAAACAGCTTTAAAGGAGAGTCCATATATTAGCGAAGCAATACTCATTGCTGATGGGAAAAAATTTCCTTCAGCCCTAATTGAAATTGACTTTGAGACAGTATCTGAGTGGGCAAGGAGGGAAAAAGTATTGTATACAGGTTTTACCAGCCTGTCTACCCATCCCCAAACTTATGAATTGATTGCAAAAGAAGTAGAGAGGATTAATCAACAATTTGCAAGGGTAGAGCAGGTTAAGAAGTTTCGCATTCTTCCTAAAGAATTGGATCCAGAAGAAGGGGATACCACAGCTACACGAAAGATAAAAAGAAAGAGAATGGACGAGATGTTTCACAATTTGATTGAGGAAATGTATACGGATACCCGATGAGGATAGAAGTTAAAGGAACCTTATGTGAAGAAAGGAGGTGAATTAAGAGATAAAGAGGTATAAGTGTTCTCTACGAGCTGTTGCCCAAATAATCCTTGCAAGGGTTTTAGATTTAGGATATAAGGGTGGTAAAGACAACAATTAAGGAGTCTTGCCATGATGGGTTATCAAGGAGGGTTTCAGCCGAAGATTTTTTATCATCAGATTAGCCTCGAGCAAAGAGTCCCCAAGGATCACCTTCTGAGAAAGATTCAAGGGAAGATCGACTTTGATTTCATCTATGCGGAGGTCAAAGACACCTACGGAGACAATGGCAACGTTTCCATTCCCCCTCCCGTGATCCTGAAGATGATGCTTCTTTTAATTCTCTATAATGTCCGTTCCGAGCGAGAGTTGATGGAGACGATTCCCTTGCGTTTGGATTGGTTATGGTTTTTAGGGTACGATCTGGACAGTGAGGTAGCGGATCATAGTGTATTGAGTAAAGCCCGGGCACGCTGGGGGGTGGAGGCGTTTAGGAATTTCTTTGAGCGCATCGTTTGGCAATGTGTGGAAGCGGGTTTGGTGGATGGCAGTAAAATCTTTATGGATTCTAGTTTGGTGGATGCGGATGCGTCGAATAATTCAGTGATTGACACTCAGTCTCTCAAGATTCATTTACATGAGAACTATAAGAAGTTAGAAGCTCGTCTGGAAGAGGTCAATGAGAGTTCGGATTCCTCCAGGAGGTACGTAAAGCAGAACAGTCGTTATATGTCCACTACCGATCCTGATGCGGCGATTGTGAATCGGGGCAAGCCCAAGCTTTCATATCAAGTTCATCGGGCAGTGGATGGGAGGAGTGAGGTCATTACGGCCACGGAGACCACCGCGGGAGATGTGAATGAGGCTCATGTGATGGTTCCCTTGTTGGAGAGTCATCATGCCAACACGGGCAGAGGGGCCGAGACCGTGGTGGCCGACAGTAAATACGGGACCATTGATAACTTCTTGGCCTGTCATGATTTGGGGGTAGAAGCGCATATCCCGGACTTAGGAGAATTCTCCGTAAAGCGGGCAGAAAAACGGAAGATCTTCACCGAAGATCGATTTGAATATGATCCCCCAAGCGACACCTATCGTTGTCCGGCGGGGCAGCTTTTGAAACCGAGATCCTTGCACACCAATCGGCAGAGTAGAGATTATGCTGCCTCCAGGAAGGTTTGTGCTACGTGTCATTTAAGAGAACAATGTACCAAGAACAAGTCTGGCCGAACGATCAAGCGTCATTTGAGGCAAGAGGACCTGGATAAGATGCGTGAGGCGAGTCGTTTAGCCAAAGCGAAGCGAGACATCAAAACGAGGCAGCATCTGATGGAGCGATCCTTTGCGAGAGGCACGCGGTATGGTTATGACCAGGCACGATGGCGGGGACTTTGGCGAGTTCAGATACAAGAGTATTTGATCTCTGCCATTCAGAATATTCAGGTCCTGCTTAAGTACGGGCATAAGCCGAAGAAAAGTCTCTCGGTCCAGATCAATCAGGTAAAAGGAGCGATCAAAAGGGTAATACGACCTATTTCCGGCATGATTAAATGCCTCATAAGCATGGAGACTAACAGGATTATGTTGCCAGATTTCGTTCTTGTTGGATTTATCAAAACTTAAATTTTGGAGCCAAGCCTCTCCAAAAGAGAGTTTTGAGCAACAGCCCGTGAAGATGTGACCCTTTTTATTGATTTGAGTTATATCAAGAGAGGAGAGGTGGACGATGAAAAGAAAGATGTTAATGGTAATGATTTTTTCAGGAATTTGTCTCCTTGTAGGGGGGAGTATAGATGCCAAAGAACCTTATATCATTGGGCTGCAATCCGATGTTACAGGGCCCGGTAATGTGAATTATTCTCCGGCAGCAGAAGGATTTAGACTATACTTCGAAGCTCTTAATGATCGGGGAGGGGTTAATGGTCGCCCAGTAAAGGTGATTTTTGAGGATAATAAATCCAACCCTGCCAGAGCAGGTGCTTTGGCCACTAAGATGATTTTAGAAGACAATGTACTGGCGATATGCATAATGAGTTTTTCACCTTCCCATATGCCCGTTAATGAACTAGCTAAGAAACACGGTGTTCCAGTCATTTCCCCTTGGTCTACTCCAGCAGGGGTGTGGGATCCTATGAAATATGAGTGCCGGGAGATTTTTGCAACGGGAATGGTGATGCACCCTAAATTCGATTATATGGGGTATGCAGGAGCTAAAGTTGCAGACAAACTATTTCCCAAAACTAACACTGTTGGTGTTATTTCATATGACACGATTGGTGCTCGTATCTTTACCACCTGGGCATTGAAATGGAGTGAAAAAAATGGATTCAAAATAGTATATAGAGGTGATATTCCACCAGGGGCGGTTGATGCAAGTTCTTGGGCTTTGAAAATAGCGGAGAATAAACCGGACATTCTCATATCATCGTATGGGGGAGATTTGTTAACTTACCTTTTCCCAACTTGCGAGAAGTTAGGATGGACGGGGGTGATCCTGGCGGGCACTTTTACCAGTGAAGAAAGTCTTGTTAAAGGGTTAGATCAACTTAAAAAGCAACAAGAGAAAATATATAGGTGGAGTGCCTCTATTCCTATTCAGGATATTTCTGTGCCGGGGGGAAAGGAAATAATTGATGCAATAAAGAAATTTGGTAGTAGGTACAGCCCAGGTGCCCAACATGCAAGTGGTTGGGTCACGGCTGGTGTAATTGCCGAGGCATTGGCAAGAGCAGGATGGCCATGTAGCCGTTTGGATTTGCTTAAAACCCTCGAAAAAACAAATTTTGATACGAAAGGGCTTCTGGGAGGCGCGATCCAATATAGTCCTACGAACCACTTAGGGCTGCAATATACAATGGGTCTAAAATGGGATCATATAAAGAAAAAGTGGACGGATGTTACGGGATGGATGAAAATCGATCCGGTGGAAGTCGCAAAAACATCCGACTTCGTCTTTGAAAAATGAGGCAAAATTATATTTGTGCTCCTTGGATCCTTTTGGATCCAAGGAGTTTTTCGAGTATGAGTATGTAGTATTGAATTGGATTTTTGATTCTTCTCTCGTATATCCCTTCAATGGCTTATTCCGACTAAAAATGAGGCCCCATTTATGCAATTCGTAACAGCCATTATTTTAACGACTTGTATCTATTCCATCATTGGAGCCGGATTTGTGACCATTTATAAGGCAAGCCGAGTATTAAATTTCGCGTACGGTGACTTGGCCTTATTAATAGCGTACATTGCTGCAGCCTGTCTGAAATCTATAGGCGTTCCGGTAATAGTTAACATTTTTCTCCTGATCGTTTTTAGCTTTATGTTCGGGTTGATCATTTATAGGCTATTTATTAGGCCCATGGTAGGTGAATTCCACGTGTCTATCATCATTCTCACAGTTGCGTTAGGAATTATTATAAATGCGTTAGTGACTTTGATATGGAGAGGAGAGATAGAGACGATTTCCTTGGGATGGGATACGAACTATATAATTCCGGGGGGAATACGTATCAATGGTACAGAGATCATCGTTATTATTTCTACTATGATTCTTTTTTTGGCTCTTGCAACATTTTATAATTTCACCACTATAGGTCGACAAATGCGAGCCACGTCGGAGAAGCTTTTACTATCTTCTCAGCGAGGAATAAACATTTATTTAATTCTTGGTACTGCCTGGGGTATCGGCATTGTGATAACGGGTTTAGGTGGAATATTTTTAGGAGCTTTAACGGGGGTTAGCTTAACGATGGGTGCTGTAGTGGTGAGAGGGATTGCGGTTGCATTAGTAGGAGGGCTCGATAGCCTTAAAGGAACGATTCCAGCGGCCTTTGTTATTGCACTAACTGAGAAATTGGTCTATTACTATGGAAACCCAAGGTTGGGGGATGCAATCGGTTTTTTTGTTATGCTCATTATATTAATCATTAGGCCCTGGGGTCTTTGGGGTACAGAAGAGGAGATTGAGCGTGTTTAGGAGAAGGGGTATTAAAGGATACCCATCAAGTCCATATATGAAGGAAACTTACAAGGAAGCTATGGTGCTCACCGCGTTCGAAACGCCTTTTCGTAAAAAGTGTACTGTTTTGGGAATTGTGATTTTTGTGTTAATCCCCTTTTTGTTTCCTCCTTTTATTATGCATATTATTAACCTGGCAGGGATCGCCAGCATAGGTGCTATGGCTTTGAATCTCGTAACCGGCACTGCCGGCTTGCTCTCTTTAGGACAAGCTGGTTTTATGTGTGCTGGAGCTTTCACTGTTGGCCACCTTAGTTCCAATATGGGAATGCCCATCTACGTTACCCTCCCGGCGGCAGGGTTAATAGGAGCAATTCTGGGTCTGTTTTCGGGCCTCCCTTCTTTACGTCTTAAGGGTATGTATTTAGGACTTGGGACTCTGGCCATGCATTATATCATTTACTACATAGCAAGTGAATACCAGTTCAACGTTGGCTACAGTCAAGGTATCAGCATTAAGGACCCATCTATCGGGATTCTCACCCTCTCTGATAAATGGAGTTGGTATTTTTTTATTTGGTGTTTTGTTTGGTTAACAGGACTTTTTATAGCAAACCTGATGAGGTCGCGTCCTGGACGGGCCTGGATCGCTATTCGCGATCGGGATATCGCAGCAGAGGTTATGGGGATTAATATAGGCTATTATAAGGTTCTTGTGTTCGTGGTGAGTACGAGTATCGTCTCAATGGCAGGAGGACTCTATGGATACTATACAAATTTGGCAGCCATTGAGGAATATTCATTTTTATTGACTATATCGTACCTGGCTATGATTATTGTTGGTGGCATAGGAAGTATTTTAGGCTCTATTATGGGGGCTTTTTTAATCACTTTAATTCCATATGGCCTTATTTATCTTTTTGGTTTTTGGGAGGTTTCCGGTTTTTTAAAAGATTTTTTTTATGCGCTGGAGTCTGGTATTTTTGGTTTAATGATTATTTTCTTTTTATTTGTAGAACCGTTGGGGATGGTAGAAATTTGGAGGCGAATAAGACTATTTTTTGAGTTGTGGCCATTTAAACATAAGCCATTGATGATTACTAAACGGTAGCACTTACCATATAGGGGAAGGATTGTATGCTAAAAGTAAGTAAGCTTGAAGTTGTTTATCATCACATAAGTACAGCTATTCAAGGGGTTTCTTTTGAAGTCCATGAAGGGGATTTATTTGGGCTAATAGGGGTCAATGGGGCTGGGAAAACGACTACACTGAGAGCCATATCAGGGTTTTTAGGTATTGATAATGCTGAGATTACTGATGGTGAAATTGATTTTCGAGGGGTGAAACTTAATGGTCTTTCTTCGTATCAAATTAGCCGTATGGGTATTGTTTTGGTGCCCGAGCGTAACAAAGTTTTTGACACGCTTTCCACTCATGAGAATTTGGCAATTATAAGCTGGCGAAAAATAAGGAACAAAAAATTGGTGGAACGAATATATGAATATTTTCCAGTACTAAAAGAACGAAAGAATATCTTAGGCGCGTACCTCAGTGGAGGGGAAAGACAGATGTTGGCTATAGGTGGGGCCCTAGTATGTTCTCCAGAACTACTGTTAATTGATGAGCTTTCTCAAGGTTTAGCTCCTCTTATAGTTAAACATATGGTTGAGACACTACTGCAACTGAAAAAAGATTTTAATCTTGCTATACTCCTTGTTGAGCAGAATGCAGCTGTTGTATTAAATATTGCCGATTACGCTGCAGTAATGGAAAATGGACGGATCGTCTTTGATGGTCCACGTGAGAAGCTGCTGAGTCATGAGGACGTGCGGGAGTTTTACCTTGGAGTCAAAGACGACAAAGGTAAAAGCTATAGAGATGTAAAACAATGGAGAAGAAGGCGACGATGGTGGGGTTAAGATGGGTGAAAAGGCTGTTTTGGAAGCAAAAGATATTAGTATTCATTTTGGCCGGGTTCAGGCACTCATGGATGTCAATGTATGTGTCAAAAGCAATGAGATTTTAGGACTGGTGGGACCGAATGGTGCGGGGAAAACAGTCTTTCTAAATTGCTTATGTGGAATCTATACCCCTCAAAAGGGTCGTATTTATTATGAAGGCCATGACATAGCCGGGTTTCCTCCCCATAAGTTAGCAGAAATGGGTATTGGACGTTGTTTTCAACATATAGAATTGTTTTCCAATTTGACTGTCCTTGAGAATACCATTATTGGAAGACATGTTAAAATGAAAAATGGTATATTTTCAAGCGGGTTATACTGGTGGTTTGGCCGAAATGAAGAGATAACGGCAAGAGAGAAAGCCGAGGAGATTATCGACTTCCTCGATTTATACACGTATCGTAACATGAAAGTAGCTTCATTGGCCTACGGCATCCAGAAGATTGTTGGATTAGGCAGGGCTTTGGCGATGGAACCCAAGATATTGCTTCTTGACGAGGTAGGTTCAGGCCTCAACCGTGAAGAAAAAGAGGATTTAGCCAGGTTTTTATTGAGAATAAAATATGTAAAAAATATCCCAATTATTTGGGTTGAACATGATATGGAGTTGGTAGTAGAGATAGCAGATCGATTGATTTGTTTCAATTATGGACGCAAAATTGCTGATGGACCCCCGAAGGAAGTGATCAATGATCCTAAAGTGGTTGAGGCATATACCGGGTCTTCTGGTGATAGTAAGAGATATTTAAGGATTGTGTAGATTAATATCCCTCGAACACATTTCAAGATCCAGAGAAACGTTGAACCCTAGGGCATTCATCGTGTGATCCAAGATTTGGGAATGGAAGTGGCTTATGAGAGATAATAAATACGAAAAAATTCTGTCAGTGGCTGGCAAATTAATAAGCCAAAGGGGATATAAGGGAACATCACTTCAAAAGATATCGGATGAAGTTGGATTACACAAGAGTAGCCTTTTTCATTATTTTAAAAATAAAGAGGAATTACTTCTTCGAATTTTAGAATTTTCTACTGATGAAGTAAGTACAGAATTGGGAAAGATCATTATTGACCATACATTAGAACCTGAAGAAAAACTGAAAAAGGCCATCGACAATCACCTGACGTTACTGAGTGAGAATTTTGATAGAGTCAATGTCTATTTGAATCAAATTGGGAATTTGTCAAAAAAGAATCAAAAGATCTATTTGAGGAAAAGGAAAAAATATGAAAAAGATTTAGAAAAAATTGTAGTGGAAATGAGGAAACATGGCTATTTCAAGGGGCTGGACACAAAGATTGTTACTTTGGGTTTGCTGGGCATGCTGAATTGGGTTGCTAAATGGTTTAAGAGTAATGGGCGACTCACGGTCAAAGATGTTTCTAATGTCTTTTATGGGATGGTAAGGAAGACAAATCCATATAAAGAGAAATAGCATGTTTTGTGTTTTCCGTAGGGAAATTATATCGGTGTTGAGGAAATGTATATTAATTAAGGATGCTTAGGAGAAAAGAACGTGAAAGCGGAGCTAATTATTTCCGGGGGGAGATTGGTTAATGTCTATACGGAAGAAATATTGGAGGGTTATTCAGTTGTGGTTGCCGGGGGGAAAATTGTCCATGTAGGAAGAGATTTCGAAGATTATTTGGATGATTCTACCACGTTGATTTCAGCAGAAACAAAGGTCATAGTTCCTGGTTTTATTGATGCCCACACCCACGTAGACTATCTTGCTCCCCTTTCAGAATACATCAGATATTTATTGCCACAGGGCACTACTACAATTGTCACTGAACTAGCTGGAACCGGTAACTGCGCTGGGTACGAAGCCCTATTTCACCTAATATCCACATTTGCTAATATGCCAGCGAGGGTATTCGCATTGGCGCCACTAATGATCCCTCCAAACCCAAGATTGGAATATGGCCGCCACATCTCGCTGGATTTGATTGCATGCTTATTAGAGAAGAGAGAGATTTTGGGTATTGGAGAAACGTACTGGCCCCATGTGCTTTCGGGCGATTCTTTTCTTAATGCCGCTTTTGAAATAGCCTTAAACAAGGGAAAAATTATTGAAGGACACTCAGCGGGTGCCAGGGGGAATAAATTGTCGGCCTATACGGCCGCTGGTGTTACTGCCTGTCATGAATCGATCACAGCTGAAGAGGCTTTGGAACGTCTACGTTTAGGACTTTACGTGATGGTGCGTGGTGGTTCCAACAGGAATGACATGGGTCTGCTTAAGGAGCTAATTAAAAAACAAGCTAACCTACGTCGGCTGATATTGGTAACGGACGGTCTAACACCGAAAGATCTGCTTGCAGGCAAAGGGATGGCTTCTGTGGTACAAGAAGCAATAAATTTAGGCTTGGGACCATTGAAGGCCTTTCAGGCAGTTTCTTTAAACGCGGCGGAGCGTTTTGGTCTTGACCACTGGCTGGGCGGTTTGGCTCCAGGACATGCAGCGGATATTCTTATCTTACCCTCATTAACGAAGGTGGAACCTGAGCTTGTAATCTGTAGAGGCCAGATAGTGGCGAAAAATGGGGAAATGCTTGTTGATGTACCCAATCTTGAATTTCCGAAAGAACTGTATCCTGCGGTTTCGATAAGCGGTAAAAGATATTCCAAAGAGGATTTCCGGTTGACTAATCCTGGAGGAGCTAAAAGATTAAGAGTGATCAGTTTAAATACAGATTTCTTAACCTCGGAAGAACAGATAGATATCGATGCAGTAGGTTACAGAGATGGCAATGTCTTGGCCGAACCGGCAAAGGATATTTTGAAAGTTGCTTTAATCTCTCGTTATGTGCATGATCAAAAGGTTTTGGGTTTGTTGCATGGTTTTGGTTTACAGAGGGGGGCTTGTGGTACTTCTGTAACCTGGGACACCGGAAATTTATTAGTGATAGGGAGTAATGAAGAGGATATGGCAAGGGCCATAAACCGGCTTCTGGAATTGGGCGGCGGCATAGTCTTTTTGCAGGAAGGCCATGTATTAGGTGAACTTTCATTGCCATTGGGGGGGTTGTTATGTAATCGCTCAATGAAAGAAGTTGCTGTGGGAATTGCCCGCGTGGAAAATATGCTGCGCGAAAATGGCTGTTCCAGGGAGAGTCCTTTTTTGAGTTTACAAACTCTAACATTCACCCCATTGCCCTCCCTTCGAATAACTGATAAAGGGATTGCTGATGTGAGGTCAGGGGAAGTAAAAAGTGTATTTGTAGAGTAGGGTTTCTTTCATTGACACTTATCTTTGGATTTAGCAGTTGTTATGAGGTCATTCCTGTAAGTATAAAGGGGGGAGGGGGAACCCCAAAATATATTAAGTCCACCGGATTTAAAGAAAGTGAAAACCAGAAATATAAGCTCTTGGTGAGGGAAATTGTTAGAGGAGAAATAGGCGACAAGGACTGCTGTAATAAAATGGATTATGTGTCAATAGAATTGGATGGCGAGAAAGATGCCCTTTTCCTGCTCTAGACTTTAGCTTTTACTGGCCTCCCATTTCTAAGACTAACTGACAAGGGACTTTTACCTATCCGAAAAAAAACTCGGGTTGATGTCATTCTTTCTTACACTGAATCGGTTAGATTTATGCTTTTTGGGAAAACTTTGTTGTCCTAAAAGGGAAATATGTCCAAAGAAAGAGATGGGAATAAACTCCATCAAATCAGATGCCCTGAACCTCAGCCTCAGGAGACAGAAAATTGGGATCCCGCCCATCTCAGAAGAATTCAGGAACATCCTTGTTACAATCCCAAAGCTGTGCACGCCTTTGGCAGGATTCATCTGCCGGTTGCCCCCAAATGCAATATCCAATGCAATTATTGTATCCGAAACTTTGACTGCGTCCATGAGTCGAGACCAGGCGTAACCAGCCGTGTTATTTCTCCCCAGGAGGCGTTAGAACGGGTTTCGGAATGTGTCGCAAACCTTCCTCATATCAAAGTAGTGGGCATTGCTGGACCTGGAGAACCCATTTATAACGAGGAGACTTTTGAAACCTTTCGTTTAATCAAAAAAGACTTTCCCTATCTCCATCATTGTGTAAGTAGCAACGGTCTTCTCCTGGTTGAAAAACTTGATGAGCTTGAACAGGTCGGGGTGAGGAATATTACGGTTACTTTGAACGCCTTACAGCCCGAGATCGGTGAGAAGGTCTATTCATTCATCATTTATCACGGGAAGAAGTATGAGGGAAGGGAAGGAGCTCAAATCCTTGTCCAGAACCAATTGGCAGGAATCAAGGAGGCTGTAAAAAAGGGAATCATCGTGAAGGTCAATACCGTGATGATCCCGGGGATCAATGATAACCACCTCCTTGACATTGCTAAAAAAGCTCAAGAACTTGGAGTCTATATCCACAACATCATGCCTCTCATTCCCCAGCATCTGTTGGCCCATGTGGCTCCCCCTACACCGGAAGAGAGAAAACGCATCCAGGATGAATGTGCAAAGATCATCCCCCAGATGCGTCACTGTCGTCAGTGCAGAGCTGATGCTGTGGGAAAACTGAATGAAGAGCATCCTCCCGCGATTTATAGAGCAACGCCCCGGAGTTCCTTCAACGATGTCAACCTTCCCAAGGTAGACACGAAGAACGAAAAAGTCAGGGTTGCGGTGGCGACAACCGGTTCGAGTGGACTTGTCGACCTTCACTTTGGGCATGCTACTGTCTTCTACATTTATGAGTTCGATCCCGCCACCTTATTCATCCAATTCGTGGAAAAGAGAATGGTCAAAGAATCCTATTGCAAAGGGCCAGAATGTGACCTGCCGGACGGTCAAGAAGCCCTCCTGAAACATATTATTGATCTTTTAAAAGACTGTAAATTCCTTCTTACTCGGAGGATTGGTGCAACACCTGCGGAATCGCTGGAGAAGGCTGGAATTAAAACGATTATGTCTGTGGATACCATCGAAAATGCCATTCGAAAAATTATACTCCAAAAAGGATTATGTTTAATTTAATCCAAAGCGGTGATGGGGTATAGTTTGTGTCGGAAGGGTAAAGAAATATGGATTTAAGGGTTGAATGGCAAAAAATTGTGAAAAAATGGATGCCGAGTCCAGGAGGCCCGAGGAGCGACGAATACTGGACTCCTGAAATAGAAACTTGTTCGAGAGATAAATTAAAAGAGATTCAGAGTGAAAAACTTGAGCTGGTAACAAGATTTCTCTATGATCACAGCTCATTTTGGCACGAAAAATTTAAGGAAGCTGGTATAAGACCGAAGGATATAAAGTCCGTAGAAGATGTTGTGAAGATACCTATCATAGAAAAGAAGGATATTGCTGAGGATATCGCAAGAAATCCTCCCTTCGGCTCATTTTATGGAGTCTCCGATGATTATTGGCTTAAAAATGGATGGGTGACCCTCATGACCACAGGCACGACGGGAAAACCCTTAGTATTCCGAAGAACCGAGTTTGATAGATTATATGGAGGATTACATACTGCACAAATGCTCTGGGCTGAAGGGTTTAAACCTGGTAGTGGACTGGTCCTAAATACCCTTCCCATCGGCACTCACCCATATTCATGGCACGTTATAGAAGGTTTTAGGAGGATAAGGATACCTCAACTTTTAGCAGGGCCTCCTTTATCAACAGAAATGAAGATAAGGTTTGTCCTCGAATATAAACCTAAAATTCTCATCGGAACGCCGACATATATCAGATTTTTGGCAGAAAAAATGTTGGAGGAGGGAATTAGTCCTTCAGAGACATCAGTGGAAAATCTTGTCGGTGGTGGTGAACCGGGATTATCCCTTCCGTTTTCAAGGCAGAGACTTGCCAAGATTTGGAATGCCAAAACCTGGGAGCATTTTGGGTGTACCGAATCACCAGGAGGTATTGGCGGATCATGCATTAAGCACGTGGATGACATTTCGAGTGATGAGCCGAGTTCTATTCATGTTTGGGAGGATATGGGAATCTGTGAGCTTGTTGATGATCATAATGAACCTGTCCCAGTTGGAACACAGGGTTATTTGGTCTGGACAGATCTCTATTCTGAAGCAGGTCCGCTACTCAGGTTTAAACTTGGAGATATCGCGGTCTTCACAGAAAAAAAGTGCAGTTGTGGCAGAACCTCCATCAGGGTGATAGGAGGGTTTAGAGGTAGACCCGGTGATATCATCCAAATAGGGGGGACTTCATTCATTATAAGCGATTTCGAATCTGTTATTAAAAAGTTTGATGAAATAGGAGAGGAATATCGACTTCTGATCACGGAAGAGAAAGGCCTATCCAAGCTTAAGGTTATTTGCGAAGCAAAGGCAGAAGTCCCAATAACGTCCTATAGTAAGATCGCTGAAGAATTGAAAAAAGCCATAAAGATGAGTTCCGACATCACTGCTTCAGTTGAAATTGCGGGGTTTAACACCCTTGAAAGACAAGAATTTAAGGCTAAAAGAATGATAGATTTGAGAGAATGCTAATAGTTGATTTTTAGAGCTCGGTTATGGATTGAGCGAAGATGATATGGCAGCTTATTTAGATCCCCTTCCACCACTAAGCAGGAACTCAGATCAATTATATATACTATTTAATACAGACGCTAATATTTTTGGATAACCTGTTTTGCCCTATTTGGGGTCGAAAAATGGTGTGGTGTGGGTGATCATGACGGAACTTTTAGCTGGCAACCAGCAAAAAGTTTGATTTTTAACAATACAGGGAGAGTTAGGGACAATTTCTATGTTTTGGGTCATTCTTGGGCGCCAGTCTATCTTTTAGACGGGTGTCGACCGATTCTTTTTGAGGCAGGCTTCTCCTGTCTAGGCAAGATTTACGAGCAGGCTATTCGGGCAGTTTTAGGAAGGCGGCGGCCACAAATTCTCTTCATAACTCATGTCCACTTCGACCATTGTGGGGCGACGTCTTACCTAAAGAAGGTCTTTCCAGGGCTCCAAGTGGCTGCTTCATCAATAGCAGCCCAGATCATCAGTCGACCTAACGCCCAAAGACTGATTAGGGCCTTAAGTCAAGACGTGATTTCATTGATTACTGGGATAGAAAGTAACCAGCTACTTGAAGAGCCTTTTGAACCCTTTGAGTTGGAAATAATCTTAACTGATGGGCAGCTCATAGAAATTGAAGAAGGTTTAACCGTTCAGATCCTAGCAACCCCAGGCCATACCCGAGACTTTTTATCCTACTTCATACAAAATAAAAAGATTCTCATTGCCTCCGAGGCCGCAGGCTGTGCTGATGGGACCGGTCAAATTTTCACAGAGTTCCTGGTTGATTATGAGGACTACTTAGCTGGATTAAAACGCTTGGCTGCCTTGGATGTGGAAGTTTTATGCCAAGGACACCAATTCGTTTTCGTCGGCGAGGCAGTTAAGAACTTTTTTGCCCGCTCGATTGAATCCACTGAGAGATTCAAAGTCATGGTGGAAGAGCTTTTGCGGATCGAAGGGGGATCAGTTGAGCGAGTTGTGGCCCGGATTAAGGCTGAAGAGTACGATGTTAAGCCATTCCCCAAACAGCCAGAAAAAGCGTACATCCTCAACCTCTCGGCTCGGGTGAGCCACATAGCCCAGAGTTTTAAGGAGAATAATGTAGCGGATAAAAAGAATTTGGCTATAGTCTAATAAAACGAGCCCTTCTCTCCCTATTTTTCCTCTTGCCAAAGGAGTTTTCTATACGATCCTCCTAAGAAGAAGAAATGTCTATGGTATGAAAGAACTATTACAGACAATCTTTGTGATCTCTTCCTGGTCCAGATATTGTTCCCTAGGAATCGGGTGAAGTTTGAAAGAGGATGATGAAGAAAGGGATGCGTAGGGATTGGACCATGGAGGAGGTGTGAGCTTCTTTACCCAATCGGACATAGCCGTGATAAAGGAAGAGAAAATCTAAAAGAAGGCCTTGAAAAAGATTCTGAGTAGAAGGATAATATTGATTGAATTTTTTGTTTGGCATTTTGGATTTTATGGCCTGTTCTCCTTTTTGGGTTAAGTTAAATTGGCATTTTCTTTAGTATTTTATAGAATAGTAACGCCTTTTTTTAAAGAGCGTAAGAATTAAGTCTGTGAATTTAAATGCTTAGAAGAGCTGAAGGAGGATAATTATGAAAATTATTATGTTGGCACCGATTCCCGATGCATCGCCTTTGATTAAATTCGCCAGAGAAGCATATGGAAGTCTTCCCGATTTAACTTTCCTCGGTACGGATACCGGTATTGAGGTAACCTTGCCCCAGCATCTCGAATATAATGTTGGACCTCTATTGGACAAGGCCGCCGAGATCAACAAACAGGGAAATTGTGACGCTCTTATTATGCCTTGTTTTGGGGATATAGGCTTGATGGCTTTGAGACAGGTGACTTCTATACCGGTTTTAGGAGCAGGGGAGACTTCCCTCAGTATCGCGTCTATGATGGGAGACAAGATTGGGATCATAATTCCTGAGGGGAATATTGTTGCTCCCACCGAAAAAATGATTAAGATCTGCCAGTTTACTGACCGCATCGTGGCCATGCAAACGATAGAAGCTTTCGAATGCTTAAAGATACACACCCACCCTGAGTGGGCAGGGATCAACATTGCCAACATCTGCTTGCGAATTATCCGCGAGTACAATGCCAATGTACTTATTTTTGGGGCCCTTGGTTTTCATTGGATGCTTGAACAGGTTCGTGAGTTGATTGGTAAGGAGGGGTTCAGGACACCTATCATTGAACCGGTCATCACCACTTATCATGTGGCCAGGATAGTTGTGGAACTGGGCCTCAACCAAGACAGGCGTGTGCACACAGTTGGCCTTAAGAACATCACCCAGAATGGTGTCCTTCACCTGTTTTAACTGAACGAGGCCATGGTGGGGGAAGAGCATCGTCAGGGTCAGTAGTTAACGGGCTGTTGCCCAAATAATAGCTGCATATATACTACTTTAATGATATAAGAGTGGCATAGACCATGACGGAGGGAGCTATGCCATGATGGGTTATCAAAACGGTTTTCAGTCTAAGTTGTTCTATCACCAGATCAACCTTGAGAAGAGAGTTCCGAAAGATCATCTACTGAGAAAGATTCAAGAGAAGATTGATTTTGACTTTATTTATGCGGAGGTCAGAGACACCTATGGGGACAATGGCAACGTCTCCATTCCCCCTCCTGTCATCCTGAAGATGATGCTTCTATTGATTCTGTATAATGTTCGTTCCGAGCGAGAGTTGATGGAGATGATTCCCATGCGGTTAGATTGGCTATGGTTTTTAGGGTACGACTTGGACAGTGAGGTTGCTGATCATAGTGTTTTGAGTAAGGCTCGGGCGCGTTGGGGAGTGGAGGCATTTCGGAGTTTTTTTGAGCGTATTATTTGGCAATGTGTGGAGGCGGGTTTGGTGGATGGCAGTAAAATCTTTGTGGATTCGAGTCTAGTGGATGCGGATGCATCGAATAATTCCGTGATTGACACTCAGTCTCTCAAGATTCATTTACATGAGAACTATAAGAAGTTAGAAGCTCGTCTGGAGGAGGCCGGTGGCAGTTCAGATTCCTCTGGACGGGATGTCAAGAAGAACAGTCGTTATATGTCAACCACTGATCCTGATGCCGCGATTGTGAATCGGGGCAAGCCAAAACTTTCTTATCAAGTTCATCGGGCAGTGGATGGGAGGAGTGAGATCATCACGGCTACGGAGACGACAGCTGGAGATGTGAATGAGGCCCATTTGATGGTTCCATTGTTGGAGAGCGCCATCATGCCAACACGGGGGTCATGGCTGAGACCGTGGCGGGGGACAGCAAATACGGGACCATTGAGAACTACTTAGCCTGTCATGATTTAGGGGTAGAGGCGCATCTGCCGGACTTAGGAGAATTCTCCGTAAAGCGGGCAGAAAAACGGAAGATCTTCACCGAAGATCGATTTGAATATGATCCCCCAAGCGACACCTATCGTTGTCCGGCGGGGAACCAGCTGAAACCCAAATCGCTTCATCTCGGTCGCCAAAGCAGAGACTATGTGGCACCCAAGAAGATCTGTGCGAGTTGCACCTGAAGAGAGCAATGTACGAAGAACAAGTCGGGTCGAACGATGAAGCGTCATCTGCGGCAAGAACACCTGGATAAGATGCGGGAGGCGAGTCGGTCTGCCAAAGCAAGGCGTGACATCAAAACCAGGCAGCATCTGATGGAGCGTTCCTTTGCGAGAGGGACGCCTTACGGTTTTGATCGGGCGAGATGGAGGGGGCTTTGGCGAGTTCAGATACAAGAGTATTTGATCTCTGCTATCCAGAACATTCAAGTCTTGCTCAGGGATGGAGATCAACCGAAGAAATGTCTATCTGTAGTGGTAAATCAGGCAAAAGGAACCCTCCCGAGGGCAATAAGATCTGTTTCAGACAGGATGAAAGGCTTGCTTACCAATGAGATCAACCGAATTATGGCAGCCGGTTTCACTCGCAGTTAATATATCCAAAGCTAAACATTTCGAATTCCATGTCTTCAGGGGTTAGTAGTTGAGTTTGGTACTGTATTTTTCTTCCTCGCTAGAGGTAAGTTTCGATAAAACATCAGGCAAAAACAATGACAGAAGAGATTGTACCAAACGTATACAGAATTGAAATTCCCCTTCCAAACAATCCTCTGAAATTCCTCAACTCCTATTTAATAAAATCCTCGGGACGGAATTTGATTATTGATACCGGCTGGAATCAAGAAGAATGTATGAAGGCAATGCAAACTGGTTTGATGGAACTTGGAGTCGATATAAAGAAAACAGACTTTTTTATCACTCATCTGCATACAGATCACCTTGGCCTCGTCTCCAAGCTCGCCACCGAAACCTCGGTTATATACTTCAACCAGCCAGAGGCTGACCGGATTAAATCTGGTATCCACTTAGATGATCTTATTAGCTTGGCTCGATTGAACGGTTTCCCTGAAAAAGAGCTTCAAGCGATTCCTCATAGCCATCCCGGTTTCAAATTCAGATCCAAAGAGCAACTAAGCTTCCATATTTTGAAAGAAGGCAACACAATTAGCATCTCAGACTTCGAATTCAAGTGCGTTGAAACACCCGGCCATACTAAGGGTCATATGTGTCTCTATGAACCCAACAAGAAGATCTTGGTGTCTGGAGATCATATTCTTAATGACATAACCCCCAATATTCTATTGTGGTCAGGTGAATGGAATCCTTTGAAGGAATACCTCGAAAGCTTGGACAAGGTCTATGAACTCGACATCGAGCTAGTATTACCCGGCCATAGGGGTATTTTCAGGAACTGTAAAGAGAGAATTCAGGAATTGAAACATCATCACTACAAGAGACTTGATGAAATTGTCTCCATTTTAGAAAAAGGGAGGAGGAATGCTTTTCAGGTAGCATCCCGGATGAGCTGGGATAATATTTATGACTCTTGGGATCTGTTTCCGGTCTCGCAAAAATGGTTTGCAACTGGGGAGGCGATTTCTCACCTGAAATACCTTGAGGAAAAAGGAATATTACTGAAGGAAGTGCAGAAGCAGAAGATACTATTTTCATTGAACTTAAATAATATTAAAGAAATATAATAGTTTTATGCGTCATAATAAATTGAATAAATCATAGAATTATGGTATCTTGGGCCATCCTCGTAAAAAAAGAGAAAGCCTATGAGAACAGGCCGTCCGAAATCACCAATTATGCTTTCCAAAGAGGAGCATGAGCAATTGAGAGCCATGGCTAATTTTCGTTCTCTTTGCCATGATTTGATCAATCGAGCCCGCATCGTTCTGATGGCCATTGAAAGGTTTCCAAACCTTCAAGTCGCCAATCAAGTTTATCTCAGTCCCCAGTCGGTCTATTGTCGAACAAACCAAGCTACTCCGGCCATTGGCATTAATGAAGTAACCCCCACTCTCAAGATAAGAAAGTGAGGAAAATTCGGCGCATGATCTGAGAAGCTAATATAATCCGTGAAATTTAGGTCAAGCAAGTAGAATATAGCCTATGCAATTCCAAAGTATTCGAAAGTACATACTTGGAATGGTATTATCTTGGTTCTCAGATGCTGTTAAAAGAATTCTCTTAATGCAGTTTCCTGAGTTCTTGACCTATGTTATTTCTGACCTATTGAAACTACCTGATAAATCAAAGAAACCTGAATAGAAAAAGACCCTTTTTCAATGTGAAGATTCGTGAAGTCCATGGAGATTACAACCTTGTTAATCAAAGGGGATAGAAGTTTCATGAGTGCGAGTAAAAAACTGGTGTGGTGTGGAAATATTTGAAGATTTTCATGACCCCGGAAAAGACCTCTGAAACCTTTGAGGATGGCTGGCTGTACACCAGCCATATGGGCAAACGCATCCGCCCAGGAGCTATCTCCCCACAAGAACTCTGTCCAACTCTAGGAACTCTTTCCAAATCACTCGACTCGTTCCCCCTGTCAAGCGGTGCACCACCTCTGCCACGCTGTCCTTCGGAATTCAGAGGACATGTGGAAAGCTTTCATCACATTGACCTACCCGGCAGAGTACCCTTGTAATGGAAGGGAGACAAAAGGCCACCTTAACGCATTTCTTCAATTTCTTAGGAGGAAGGGAATCAAGTGCGTGTGGGTTCTTGAGTTTCAATCGCGGGGAGCTCCACATTATCACGTTATCGTGTCGGAATTCATTCCTAAAGAAGAGATAGCGGAGAGGTGGTACAAAATAGTTGGGTCGGGAGATGAGAAGCACCTAATTGCAGGAACAGGGGTAAATTCGATTAGATCAAAGGTCCAGCTACATGGTTATCTTTCGAACTACATAAAAAAGCTGGATCAAAAGACTCCTCCAATAGAGTTTGAAGATGTAGGGCGTTTCTGGGGATCGTCAAGAAACCTGCTAAGCCGAGAAATCTATCAAAGGAAAGAACAATATTTCAAGCTTGTATGGAGTATTAAGCTAATACGAAATTGGTACAAGAGTCATTTAAGGAAATTCGGAATAAAGTGGAAATGGAAGGGAAAGGGATTTGTTGCACTTGATGGCAGCGATCTCATCAAACAGATGATGAGAATCAAGCATTGAAGCCGTTCTATTGGTATGTTTTATCTAAAGGGGGCAATTATCATTGCTGTCTTCTTGCCCACTTATATATATCTTGGGACAACTTCGGGTCTAGGGATGTTTTATTAAGACGGCCGGCGGATATGGCATTGTCCAATAGGCCGAATACCTCGCGTGCTGTCAGGATATAGCATTGAATTTGATCTAGGACTCTGGGTTTCATGAAATGGGCAAAATTTGAAAGAGTTGCCACAGTCAAGTGAGTAAGGTTGAGATGGCGAGAAGTCAAGTCTTCGACGTGGGTGGCATTTTCAGGAGCTTCGTGAAATTGGAAGCCAAGGCGAAATATGTCATCTTCTTCAAAAAGGATCAAGGTCATTTTATCTATTGAGGTTCCTTTGCATGCTACTGCTAGAGCGACTTCGTAGACATCGAGTTGATTGTTTTCGCATCTCCAAAAACTTAAGTTGTTACTAGATGTTCTTAGGCATACGCCTACAGCATCGGCCTGAATGTCATCAATAGACATGAAAGCTGGATCAATATCCCATTTTGAGCGTTGGTATTTTCTAGCGACGTATGGCATGTTTTTCTTTTAGTTCTTGAATAACTTTGTCGCGATATTGGGTAATCCAGGGCTTGTTCTCATTATAATTCTGGAGATAATCGATAGCATCAGGAGTTCCCCAAGCTTCGAAAACGGAAATTGCTGCCTCGCGGATTTCTGAATTCTTGTGTGATAGCGCCGCGACGGATAGGATTTTGCATTCGGGGTCTATATTAGAGATGTCAAAGTGGGTAATAGTCCTTAATATGGCAATTATGATTTCTGGGTGTCGATAGTTGCGCAGGAACGTTTGTTGCAGCCAGCGTTTTGTCAAAGCAGGATATCGATTCATGTATTCGAAAATAAGGTTTTCTGATGGATGTTGGAACCCGTCCTCGAACCCTTGGTTCTCGACTTCGTGCATTATGTCGACTTCCAGTTTGCGAATCTGTAGCTCTTCGTGTTGCGGGAAGCTATGATCAGGTGGAGTCCGACCAGCAGAGGAGGTTCTTGGCTCTAAGGAGGGGTTATCCTCGAAAAGTATTTCAAGGGTTGGACTTAAGCTTTGATCGGGAGTACTAGCAGACGTTGCGTGAGATGACGAAGTAGGCTCATCTGCTAAAATGTCGATTGTAGAGGTTGATATCGATTTCATTCTTCTGTTCCTCCAATGAATTTAAAGATGGAATCTGATAACTCTGAATGCCAGAGTGTGGCGTCCTGGAGGAATGATTTTACTTCGGGAGCGTCAAATCTTAACTGAGCATTATCGACGCTAGTATTAAGGTCAAACTGATACATTATCGTATCGATAGAGGTTTGAGAAACCTCCGTTTCTTTAATAGGGGAAACAAGTATCATTTTGGAACGAGATAATTGGGTAATTGTGTTTATAAGTTCGGTATTGGTGCCGAAGGTGCGTGAAAGTTTGCAGACGTTTTTCCATTCCCACTCAAAAGGGGGGTTATTAGCATAGATGGCTGGAAGGTTGAAGAGTCTGCTACATGCGGATTGCATTTCACGGTTATCCATCTTATTGAGCAATCCCTCCTGGATTAAGGCCAGACGATTTCCTTTTCTTCTAAAATAGCTAAGGAGAATGTCGAAAAATTTGGTGGCGTGTGATGCAAATTCGTCAAGAGAACCCATGTTGCTACCGGTCGGGTCTGTGGGTAGTTTAAAAATATCAAGGCGTTTTCCGGCAACGACAATTCTAGTTTCTCCGTTCGATTTTTGAAATGCCATTCTGTTTACCAAGCCAGTGGAGGAACGTTCGGATGCGGTAATGGGAATAAGATTGAACGGAGAAAGGTCCTTCAAGAGGGAGGAAAGGTCCGCAGGATTTGCAACTATGCTTTCCGCGTCCCAAAAGACACTTGCTGTGTACTTAAGCCGGGCGTATATCATATTTTCTCCCCATGGTTGTTTAGAGACTTAAAATGGAAATAGAATGAAGAATTACCAAACTGAGAAAAGTATACATCGGCTGAAAAATTATGTCAAATTGTCGAAGTCTATAGAGTATGAATAACGGAAGGGGGGCCGAGAATCAAGGTGAGACCCGCGAGGAGCGAGCGCGCGAGCGGGTGGCTCCTGGGCTTGTCATTAATGCCATATCTCAACGGAAGAAGTGGCTTGACCAAATTAGAAAGATTAGCACAGGGATTCATACAGTATAGGGTTTTGGTGGTAAGGGTAGTGACTTAAGTAGTGGTTATAATTGGTGGCGGTGCAGGGATTTGGCCGGCCTGTGGCCCTGAAAAGGGCACAATATGAATGAAGCTTCCTCTCCGGAAGCTCGGCCAAGAGCTTCACCCCGGATACTGCGGATATGAGGAGGAAAAGGGCAATCCTGGAAACAACGATGTAGATAAAGGAAACGAGAGAAATCAAGAAGATGAGAAAGCGTAAATGAACGTCGTTAGGCGTTTGTTTACGCTTTTTTGTTTGAAGATTAGCACGAGATTAGCACGGGATCGAGGGATTATGAGTTCAGATAGTGGTCTTTCGTTAGATCAGGCAATATCCGAAGTCCTGGTTTTATTCCCTGGCTCAACTGTGGTTATTGATGCGAACATCGTTGACGACAGCCGTTGTGCCACGGATCGCCTCAAGGACGAGGGTGTGTACGAAGATTATCTATCGTGGTCTAACCCTCATAGGCTTAACCCTAAGTATGTGCGTAGGAGGGGGCCGTGGCAAGGATGAACGCTCCGCTCTATGCGAAAGGTGAAATCCTTAGCACTATTCGGATTAGGCTGACAAAGGATGAGGCTTTGGATATGGAATCCTTTGGACAGAAGCTATCTAAGCAAGCTTCGGTTCCAATAGTCTTCTATAACCCGGATAAGAAAAAGGTTATCGTAAAGAGTAGGTTCGATTGCACTCGTTATAGCAAGGCAGGTCAGATTAGAATCAAAAATAAGATTAGAAAGCGTCTTGGTCGTTACTACTTCAGACGGGCTGTTATGCTCACTCCCACCTTTGATCCTTCTAAAATGTCAAGAAGAGAGGCATGGAGTATCGTTGGGCGCGAGTTGAGACGGCTTGAGAATGGGATAAACCAGCACCGGAAGAGGCGGGGACTTAAGGGGGCAGTGGCTTATATGGAGGTGAAGGAGTGCGGGAAAAATAACGGTTATCCGCACTTTCATATCGTCTATCCAGGTTTGAAGTATCTAGCGGATTGGGAAATTATCAGGGGATTGTGGGGACATGGGAATATTGACATAAATTATGGAGGTTCGTTGAGGCCAGCGAGTTATGCCTGTAAGTACATTTCTAAGATGGGGGCGAATAATTTAGGGCTGATGTATATGGGGAAATATGGAATCAAACTCTATACTTTTTCTCGTAGGTTTGAATATCTGCCGGACGATAAGGAAAAAGGTTGGCTATGCGTGTGGAAGTTTCCTGGTGGATTAGGGAGCGTGGATGCGTTCATACGATTGGAGTGTGAGGGATATGAAATAGAGGAAGGGGAGCTTTACTCTGGTGTTGGGTAGCTCGGCGAAGCTGCCAAAGCTGGTCACTGGAAGTATGTGTTCGGCTTTAAAGCCAATCTTTGGACGTTGTAGGAGTTATTGGTAACACCTACAAAGAGTGGAGACTATGTTCCTGCATGATCTGAAGATTTGCGATTGAAAGCGAGTCTAACGCCCGGCGTCAGCCGCGCGAGCGAAGCGAGCGTCAACCTGCAAGCCGTCGGTTAGGCTCCTTAAGTCGCTTAGCAGCAACGCAACCGGAAGGAGATTCCCAGACCGTTATGACCAATCGTAGGTGATTCCTATACCAAGAGTTACATCGTTCTCAAGGGTACCTCGCACGTAGCATTTCCTTGGACGGTATCGACCCATATGGATTCTGGACTGCTACAGACTCGCAATCACTGCACCCTACCAAGCGAGCGAATCCCAGCGAGAAAATCGAACCTCTCCTGCTTTGCACGCTCAGTTTCCCCCTCTCATCACAAGTAGAGCTTACCGTCAGTCACGCGCTCGACACTCTTTCGCAGTATGGCGAGCACCGGAGCCATCGCTCCATGTTTTTCCGCATCGCGGAGCCAAACCTTTAACGTCATGGTACTTCCGTGCCGGTCGTATAAGTACCACTGAACGATAGCCTCATCCGGCAACCCTCGACGCGAAGGAAAACGCTGCCCCCAGTCGAACTGTGAGGCTTGTCTAAGTAAATTCTCGGTGTTCTCCCGGTTGATCTCACCAGAAAACTGCTCTCCCTTTCCCTTGCCGTGCTGTTGTTCCACAGTCAATCGGCCATCGCCGCTGAGCTTGACTCGCGTGAGACCTTCCTCGGACAGAGGGTCTCCTACTTCTGCAACCAGCTCAAAATCATTTATGCGTACCGGATCAAATTTAACTTCCTGAGTTGGCATAGTCTTTCCTCCAGTGGTTCTCGCAGTTAGCCAACCGTGTAGGTACAGTAGGTACGGTTCGAGAGCCAATCCGCAAAACCCTGATAGTGTCTCTGCTTAACCGTCCCCGTCTGGCTGTTCTGCATGATACTACCGTCCGAGGTGACAGTGCGAGAGGGACAGTTCGAATCAGCATATTCGTCAGCATTGCCAAACATGTGGCCACTCTCGTGGGCGGCGGTCCCGCCGGTGCTATTTACGTACCAGTTTCCCATATCAGCCCGCCCAGAGCTGGGGTGCACCGTGACCACATGATGCTCGCCAGTCTGAACAAACTGTACATCCACTATGACTGTGTACCGTTTGCAACTGCAAGTCCCATCAGATAGGACCGGAGGAAACTGGTTAGACCAAGCCCTTTCAATGGCGGGTTCCCAGCGGGTGCTTACTGTGGCAATATCAGCCGCGCTGACGCCTGTATTGGGAACGAGCCGGATGCGGAGAGTAATCCGCATGACGCACTCCCTCGAATCTTCCTCAATTCGATACGCGGCGGTCCAGCCATAGATGCACTCCGACCGGGGCTGAGAAAACTCGTTGGGAGCAAGTAATCGGCGGATGGTACAAAAAATCGAGCACCATACATCAATTACGAATACCCACAAACGGCAAACAAAAGTCGTGACGAGTACCCACAGGGTGCAAATCGTCGTTGATACCCAGGTCCAGAGATCGCAAACGGTACTCGATACCCAAGTCCAGATGTCGCATATCGTGGTCGTTATCAACGACCACGCCCTGCAAACCCATGTAGAAACCCAGGCCCAGAGGAAACACAGGATGGCAAATGGTCCCCAACTCGAACAGGTTTGCGTCCATTTCTGTTCCCAGCGGTCACAGCGCTGTTGGCTCTCGGTGTGCCAAGTGTCACAACGTTGAGTCCACTCGGTACGCCAGCGATCACACCTCTGCGTCCAATCGGTGCGCCATTGATCGCACCTGGCACGCTGCGTTGCTTCCCACAAGGCACACCTAGCTCTCATCCGGCCCGCAGTATCCTTACACGCCATAAGCCCAATCCTCCTTGAGCAACTCCCTTGCTAGAATTACCTCAGGATCATCCAGCCTACAAACGCAACAATGACCGATAAAACTATCAGTCCTAGCACTACTCAATGACATGATTCTTTCGGTTCAGGCACGGCTATCATCTCCATACAGACTGTGAAGTGCTCTTTGCTTCGGGATTCGATGGTAACCTTGTATCTGCATCTAGTTCAAATATTGAGTATGTAGAGCGCCTAACAATAATTAGATTGATCCGCATAAGATGCGAATCGCTGGTTTCCGATCCATATAACCTGCCGTTGAAACGGAGAACACTACTGCGATAGTATTATCAAATTCAGCTATTTGTGCCTCCTGATACTTATTATCACAGCATCTTATACGGATCGGCATATGCACCTTCAGGAAGATCCTCATAGGCCTTCCACCGGGCTGCGAACGCCGGACGGACCACGGTTCAGGATATGGGTGTAGATCATTGTGGTTTTCACGTCGCTATGGCCCAGAAGTTCCTGGGCTGTTCGAATATTGTAACCGCCTTCCAGCAGATGCGTCGCGAATGAATGGCGAAACGTGTGACATGTGGCTCGCTTCGCCAGGCCAGACGTGTTGTCGATGAGGCCTGGGCTGAACAGAGTGGTGGCGACCTTCCTTAAAAGACCCGCCGCTTTCCGCTCTCCTCTCACGAAGGGTTTAGCTTTATCGGGTGAGCCAGTTTAATTATTATTTTACATATCAGAAAATGTTGAATTTGTCAATCGAAAAAAGGGATTGTGAAAATTATCTTTTTGAGGATTGCCATTTGAAATCTGGTATAAAGAGCTGAATACTGGCCTTGGCGATTTCAGGAAGTACTCGAGGGCGTGTTTAGGTAACGCAGGGGGGTGAAAATCCTGAGATATAAGTAATTCATGGTTGATATGGGCATGAGGAGGAAGCCAGGACAAGCCCGCCGCGAAGCGAAAGCGCGGGCGGGCGGAACACCCTCCTTAGAAGTAAGAAGGCTTAGCCAAAGGCACAGAGACCGCCACGGAGGGTGCTCTTAGCGGAGCATGATTTAAGGGGGGGTACCGCCTGAGTGAGTTGGGTTAAGAGGATGAGCTTGGGATGGATGGTGCTGGCCTCCTTATTAACTTGACTAATATAATTTTGATGTCAACGGAGGAGGAGTTTATTCTGTGCTGTAGAGGTCCAGCGTTTAAGTGAAAAAGGGTGAAATAGTGGGGGAATCCAGTCTGGACTCGACTACCTTGTTGTTAATGTCGAAGAGATGAAGGGTTGGTGAAAGTTATGAATAACGAGTAGGTCTGCTCATTTTCGACTTTTTTCTAAGAATTTGTTTTGCTTTAAAAAGTACAAACCCAGGAGTTGTGGAAAGTTTAGCGATTTCCTTTTCGTTCGAAATTTCGTGAGATCTCAGATGTGCCAATAGGGCTAACATGCTGGCAATACCTGTGGCGGCCACCGTTGGATGACCTAGAAAAAGGCCATAGATTACAAAGCTGATTCCAAGGCCTCCCATCCCGAGGCGATATCTTCTCTCTTTGCTAAGAGTCAAACCCTCTAATTCTGCTTGAACTTCAGCCGCTTGCGCTTGTAACTCTAGCACAACATTACGAATATGAACTTCCGTATATTCATTAGGAGTATTCAATTTTTCACTCAGGAGCCTTCGAAGCTGTGGGAGAGCATTTTTTGATTCGTTTCTGAGGAGAAGAATATCGTTTGGTGACAATTCGGTAATCCACGGCAGATTCACTGATCTTAGCGTCTCCCAGTTATCAATGTGATTAAGAGGGGGACGGGTTTTCTGAATTTCTGCAAAAACGAGGGATTCATGCCTTGAACCTGAAACTACAACTGAATGAGTTTTTTCGCAGGAACTCATCTCAATAAACAAACTTTGGACATTTGTTCGAAGTGTCTGAGAAAATATTTTATTAACAGCGTTAACGATTTTGTCATAAGTGTTAGATTTTGTTCTTCGATTAGCAAATGCCTTCAAGCTGGCGAGATTTTTATTCGTAAGGTCGTAGACGGTGATTAATGGATGCTTAGGATCATCAACGAAAATAGGGTTTGTGATAGCTAGAAATTCCTTATTGCCAATGGATCTGATGTTGTACTTTAAATTGTTTTTTGATTCCATTACTAAGATGTCCGTAGCTTTTGAAACTATTTGATCTACCTTTTTAACGCAATCTTCGCAGTATCTTCCAACAGGACTGAGGAATTCTATAATCCCTGCATCGACGAGAGGTAAAAGTGTTTTTAAGGTGGAAATGCGATTTTTAACAGATAAGAGATATGAAATATTAGAATAATCTACATTGTGAAAAAATGTAGTTAAGGGGTCTACAATGTATGCTTTATCAGTATATAAACCGATTGTTTTTATGAAATTGTCAAGATAAGTTGCATGGCATGTAGGGTTAGAGCATTTGCCTATAGGAGAAAAAGGATTCATTGACCCGGTTGGAATTACATTGAATTCACCCTGTGAGGAAGATTCCTTATCACCTGCATATTTAAAATTTTGAAGTGTCCATTCTGATTGGTTGGAGAGGTCTTTAATAAATCCAGGATCCGTTAACCTAGAGATAAAATCCTGATCCGATTCTAAATTTAATACGCCTTCATCTTTTAATATCTGAATGACAGGCGGTAATTCAGGAGCTGATTTATTTTTTGACATAATCCTCTCCTTTTAATGGGGTAATACAATTTGGCATGGGTTATCGTCCACTAATTTTTAATTCATAATATAAGCCTTTTTAGATCTTTAGGGAAGTAAAAAAATAAGGGAGAAAGTGTTATACGGCTTGTTAATGTCTGTTGAGGTTAAAAAGTGGCTTTGAGAGGGTTTATAATTCTTTGCCTTGTGCTTGTAAGTACATTTCTAAGATGGGGGCGAATAATTTAGGGCTAATGTATATGGGGAAATATGGAATCAAACTCTATACTTTTTCTCGTAGGTTTGAATATCTGCCGGACAATAAGGAAAAAGGTTGGCTATGCGTGTGGAAGTTTCCTGGTGGATTAGGGAGCGTGGATGCGTTCATACGATTGGAGTGTGAGGGGTATGAAATAGAGGAAGGGGAGTTTTACTCTGGTGTTGGGTAGCTCGGCGAAGCTGCCAAAGCTGGTCACTGGAAAGTGTGTGTCCAGGTTTTAAGCCAATCCTTGGAAGTTATGGGAGTTATTGGTAACACCTACAAAGAGTGGAGACTATGTTCCTGCATGATCTGAAGATTTGCGATTGAAATTGACCATAACGCGAAGAATAAGGCGCGGGGATAACGACCAAGCTCAGCGGCGCGGGCGTAGCACGCGTCCACTGCAGCACCTTGTTGGCCTTTTATAAACGCTACAAATTATATGATTTTGAAATTACATAACAGATTTCAGACGGAAGATATTATTCGCTTTATTTTATTAAGGTAATACTGTTTATTCTTTTCAAAATTAAATGTGTTAGTAACATTGATAATGGACACAATCTTTATACCACCAGCTTTAAGAACTGTTTTAAGTGAACGGATTGTCCCACTGCTTTGTGAGGGTAAAAGGTTGTATGGAAAAGGGGCGGCTCCGTTTATTATGAGTATAGCCTTTTTCCCTTTTAACTGTGGTCTTGGAATATATTTAACAGCTTTTGCCTCACAGTATTCAAAAAGCGGAACATTTCTATCAAAGAACAGTTTTAAAGTACCAGGCATGTTGCCCCAATACACCGGTGAACCAATTATCAAGAGATCTGCTTCTTTGATCTTTTCTGCCAGAATATGCGCATCATCTTTGGGTAGAACACAAGGTTTATCAGGTCGGCATTTCAAACATCCAGTACAAGGTCTTATTTCCAAGTCTTGTATTCGTACAGTATCTGTCCGGTAAGTAGGGTTAATTACTCTTTTCACTTCATCGAGTAAAGTTGAAGTTATACCTTTTTTTCTTGGGCTCGCATTTATAATCAATACATCCATGATTCGATTACTCTCTCTACAAGTTACAATCTCTTCTTTCTCACCTCATCATCATTCTTCGCATCAAAATTACTTCGTAATTCTAAGCTATAGAACATGGAAATGATTATTCGGCAAAGACGTCTTTTATTTAAAAAATAACATGCACTGCAAAAAAATTCAAACGATTAGGGAAACCCAAGAAAGAAAAAAAATGGATCTCTTTGCCCTAATGATTTCCATTTGAAATGTCACATTGCAAGATGAAGTTTGAAAAACACGCTTACAGGAAGTAATGGAGCGCCGGTTTAGGTAACACGAGGGGTACCCGGAGGGGTGAAAATACTGAGAAATAAATAATCAATGGTTGATATGGGCAGGAAGAACAATCCGGGAGAAGCCCGCCCGGAGCGTGAGCGGGCGGGCGGAACACCCTCCTTAGAAGTAAGAAGGCTTAGCCAAAGGCACAGAGACCGCCACGGAGGGTCCCCTTCTTAGTGGAGCATGATTTAAGGGAGGTACCGCCTGAGTGAGTTGGGTTAAGAGGAGGAGCTTGGGCTGGATGGTGCTGGCCTCCTTATTAACTTGACTAAGATAACTTTAATGTCAACGGGAATGTGGCTTCAGATTGATGTCTGGCTCCCCAAAAGCGATGAATTTGGGCACTGGGAGGTGTCTGCTCAGATTTAAACCCGATCTATTGAAGATGAAGGAGTTATTGAGGTGAGTGGCACAGGGGAACCTCCCCCCTGCGCTCTCTCAGATACGGACGTGAACCTCTCGGCTCATCCGGCTCCAATTATCCAGCCGTCGGTCTTATGCCCAACTGCCAATGCGGAAATAACG
>Ga0315281_10001840_pt1 | contig 31487 bp, 23 predicted proteins | sample YL17G07_0_MG_FD_204540 | JGI IMG/M metagenome (GOLD analysis project Ga0315281, IMG submission 204540) | Sediment microbial communities from Yellowstone Lake, YNP, Wyoming, USA - YL17G07_0 | ecosystem: Environmental > Aquatic > Freshwater > Lake > Sediment | place: USA: Wyoming | collected...
ATCAGCTGTTTAATCTCGGGTTGTAAGGCGCGCGCTTGTGCGATCATCGCCGCCGCCTGCGCCTTACTGATTCCAACACTCACGCCACCAGGAATAATGCAATCCATCATGAAACGGTGACCGAAGGCCTGTTGTGACAGGCGCGTCCATTGTTCGCGCAACCGGCCGAATTGATAAAAACCAAAACTAAAGGCGACATCATTCAGCACCGCGCCGATATCGCCGAGATGATTAGCAACACGTTCACGTTCGCACATAATCGCGCGCACGCGCTGCGCATAGTCCGGGATATTGCTATTCGCCGCGCGTTCCATCGCCATACACGCGGCCCACGCATGCGCCACGGTGCTATCCCCCGAGACGCGCCCGGCCAAACGTGCCAAGCCGATTGCATCGCGCCCTTCGGCAATTTTTTCGATTCCCTTGTGCACATACGCCAGGTGTTCTTCCAGATTCAACACCATTTCACCCACGGCTTGAAAACGAAAATGTCCCGGCTCGATAATTCCGGCATGCACCGGTCCCACGGGTATTTCATAGACGCCGGCACCACTGGCCGCGAGAAAACGGTATTTATCATCCGGGGGTGTCGGCGCTGTGTTGCGCCCCGCCACCGGAAAATCCTTGCGCAAAGGATATTCCGCCTCGGTCCACGCTTGATGCCGTGTCCAGCGCCGCGTGTCGGGATGATCACCAAACACCACGCCGAACATATCCTGGCAATGGCGTTCGGGTCGATCCGCCGCGGAATAATACGGTGTGTGTGACGGCAGGATCGGCGTAGCACGTGACAGCGTAGTACGCACGATCACATAGCTGCCGGTTTTTTCCAAACACACATTGATCACAATCTCGTTGTTACCGTGGTCATCCCCCCACGCGGCCACCCAGCGACACTGCAAACTTTTGGCGACTTCCGCGATCACCCCCCAATCATCGGCATTGACCGTGAGCAATTGTGCACACGCCAAGCTAGTCGCGGACTGTTGTACGACATCAACGCTGCGTTGCGCCAATAACTCGCAGTATTGTGTAAACCAGATCGACGCCGTCATAACGGTGAACTCCCGGCTATAAGCGTCGTCGCCTGACTAAACCAATCGGCGAGGAATTTGGGAATCGCCAAACCTAGCCACAACACCAATATCAGATGCAACATAACGGGGAACATATTCGCCCGCACCGGTGATTGGGTGGCGGGGGCTTCACCGTAGACCATCGGATGCACATGCCGAAATAATCCCGCAAACGCAATCGCCAGGCCGATCAACAACGGCACGGTGAGCCACGGCCAGGTTTTCATGGTCGCGGTCAGCACCAGGAACTCACTGGTGAACACACCAAATGGAGGAAAGCCGGCAATGGCGACGGTGCCGATCAACAAACCCCAACCAACGGCCGGTTGGGTATGGATCATGCCGCGAATTTTTTCGATCGACTGGGTCCCGGCGATCTGCGCGGCGTGACCGACGGTGACAAAGATCGCGCTCTTGGTCAACGAGTGCACTGTCATGTGTAATAACGCGGCGAAGGTTGCCAATGGGCCGCCCATACCAAACGCAAACGTCATTAATCCCATATGCTCGATCGAGGAGTAACTGAACATGCGTTTGATGTCGCGTTGACGGTGCAAAAATAATCCCGCCACCATAAACGACAGCAAACCAAACGCCATCATTAAATAACCGGCCAGATCATTCTTGAGTGAACCATCGACGATCATCTTCAACCGCACCAGCGCATACAACGCAACGTTGAGCAACAACCCGGAGAGGATCGCCGACATCGGGGTCGGGCCTTCCGAATGCGCATCCGGCAACCAGTTGTGCATCGGCACCAAGCCGACCTTGGTACCATAACCCACCAATAAAAATACATAGGCCAGAGTTAACACCGTGGGCTCCAAACTGCCCGCCATGCTGTACAACACATTCCATTGCAAGGCTTGCTCCGCCGTGGGGATCACGCGCTCGGCGGCAAAATACAACAACACCGTGCCAAACAAGGCCTGGGCAATACCGACGCCGCACAAGATAAAATATTTCCACGCGGCCTCGACGGCTTCCGGGGTGCGGTACAACGACACCAGCAACACGGTCGCCAAGGTTGCGCCTTCCATCGCCACCCACAAGATGCCGATATTATTGGTGGTGAGCGCAGCGTACATGGTAAACATGAACCCTTGAAACATCGCATGGTACAAGCGTAAGCGGTGTCGGCCCAGATTGCGTAGCTCCACTTCATGCGCCATATACGGGCGCGAGAAAATCGCCGTGGTCAAACCGACAAACGCGGTCAGTGTCACCAGATAAACATTAAAGGCATCGATATAAAAATACCGGTCGGGACTCAACAGCGGTCCTTTGTCCAATACGCCCCAGGCCAGCCACACCGACATGGCAAAATTCGTGGCCGCAAACAGCACGTTAATCCAGCCGGCATGGCGCAGATGACCGATCACGGCAAACAACAACATGCCGAGGATCGGAATCAACAACGTCAAATATAATGCGGTCACCGGCGAAACTCCTCCGGCGGCAAGGGTTCTTCGGTTTCGCGCAGACGATTCAACCGATCCACATCCAACGAATCGATCGACTCGCGCATCTGGAAGAAAAACACCCCAAATAAAACCGCCGCGACCAACACGTCGAAGGCGATGCCCAGTTCAACCACCATCGGCATGCCGTAGGTCGCCACCACGGCCGCGAAGAACAGGCCGTTTTCTATCGACATGAATCCGATCACTTGGGTGATCGCCTTTTTACGAAAGATCATCAACAACATGCCCAGCAACACCACGGCCTGACTGACCGCGATCGTATTACGGGTGGTCAGCGTGGACAGTTGTACCACCGGTGCGACCACCGAATAACTGAACACCACCAACGCGCCGCCGGCAATCAACAACAGCGACGGAAAACGAATGACTTCAACCTCATGATGAATGTTGAGACGCACGGCGAGACGGTGCAGCATCCACGGGATTAAAAATGCCTTGAGCACCAGCGTGATCGCCGCCGACAAATACAGGTGCGGGTGATTCGAGACCAGCGCCACCAGTGCCGTGGTGATCGACAACAACGCGCCTTGCCAGGCAAAGAGATGAATCAGCGGTACGATGCGCGGTTGCGCCAACATCGCAAACGAGGTGAACAACACCATCGACGCAAACATCAGAATCGCCTGTTCGTAGAGACTCAGTTGTGTTAAGTCCATCTCAGCCTCCGGTTTCCAAAACAACGTGGGTGAGCATGCCCAGCAAGGCGAGCAAGAAGGCAAATCCCAAATATTGCGGCACACGAAACACGCGCATCTTGGCCATCACTGTTTCCCACACCACCAACACCACCCCTAACAATGCGAGCTTGGCGGCGGTGACCACGAAACCTTGCGCCAGACTGGCCGCGCTGAACTCGGTTGCAATCCCCCAGGGTAAAAATAAATTGACGATCAGCGCCATGTACACCATGAGTTTGATCTTCGCCGCCCATTCGATCAGCGCCAGATGTCGGCCGCTGTATTCCAGGATCATCGCCTCATGCACCATCGTTAATTCAAGATGGGTCGCCGGATTATCCACCGGCACACGCCCGGTCTCGGCCACCGCCACCATCATTAATCCCAATACCGCAAACAGAAAGGAGGGCCGCAACACCAAACCGCTTTGCAAGGTGAAATCCACCGCCTCGGACAGATTGGTGGTCGCCGCCGACATCGACACGGTGAACACCGTCATCAGTAACACCGGTTCGGCCAAGGCGCCGATCATCATTTCGCGTGACGAGCCCATGCCACCGAAGGCGGTACCGATGTCCATGCCCGCCAGTGCCGTGAAAAAACGCGCCAGCGCGAGAAAACCGGCGAGCACGATCACATCGGCGACGGCGGCGGTCGGTAACGGCAAGGCCAGCAGCGGCACGACAGCGGCAGTGACGATGGTGGCCGCAAACACGATATACGGTGTGGCGCGAAACAGCCAGGAGGCATTGTTGGCAATCACACTGTGTTTGCGGAACAACTTGGCGAGATCACGGTACGGTTGCAACAACGACGGTGCCGCACGATTTTGCAGGTGACACTTGACGCGCTTGATCCAGCCACCCAACAACGGCGCGGCGGCGATAAACAGCAGCAACTGCCCGATGGCCACGCCCCATTCGATCATGTCACCACCCACAACAAAAACAGCAAGGTAAAAAATGAATAGGCCAGATAGGTATGAATGCTACCGGTTTGCAGATAACCGATGCGCCGCGCCGCGCCGAGCACCAACATGCCAATCGGTGCATACAAACGTGACCAGGATTTGTCTTGTCGTTGTAGTTGATAACGGATGCTTTCCACCAGTTGCGGTTGTTTGGCATGCCGTTTTTCAACAATCTCCTCATCGAGATCCCACACCGGTGCGAAGATGCGTTGAATGGGTTGCGCAAAGGCGGTCGCGGTGTATTGCATCCGCGCGTTCACTTCACCATAACCGCACTCCCACGGATACACACGACGAATACGTTCGGCGCGCACGCGCAGCAGCAGATACACCAGCCCACCTACGACGACCAACGCCAATGCCACCAGCGGTGCGGAATACGAGGCGACGTCGGCGGACATCGGCGTCAGCCACAACCAACCTGCCGTCGTCGCCTCGGGCGGCAATGTCTCCAGCAATAACTGCGGCACCGCATCGATCACACCGATCGTCGTGGATGGCAAGATACCGAACAACACACACAGGATCGCCAACATACCCATCGCGAGTTGCATGCCGAGCGGCACTTCGTGCGCATGGCGCGCATTGCGTGTCCGTGGTTGACCCAGAAACGCCACGCCGAATACTTTTACAAACGTCGCCGCCGCCAACGCCGCTGACAAGGCCAACATCGCCGCCGTCACCGGAATCAGCGCACGCAACACACCACTTTTTAATACCGGCGCCTGCAACGCCACTTGAAAGGTCAGCCACTCCGAGACAAATCCGGTCAACGGCGGCAGTCCGGCAATCGCCAAACAACCGATCAACATCCACACCGCAGTGCGCGGCATGCGATGAATCAACCCGCCCATGTTATTGAGATCGTATTCATGCGTGGCCCGCGCGATCGCACCGGCGCCGAGAAACAACAACCCTTTAAATATGGCATGACCCAGGATGTGATATAGCGCCGCGATCAAACCCAACACCCCCAGCACTTGCTCACCGTTACCGATAAAAATAAGCGAAAGCCCCAATGCCGAAAGAATGATGCCGACATTTTCGATGGAGCTATAGGCCAGCAGGCGTTTGAGATTGTTGCTGAGCATGGCATACAACACCCCCAACAACGTGGAGATCGCGCCCACCAATAACATCACCAGACCCCATTCCCATTGAATCTCGCCCAACAGATCGTAAACCAGCCGGATCAAACCATACAGCGCCACCTTGAGCATCACCCCGCTCATCAGTGCCGAGATGTGCGACGGCGCCACCGGATGCGCCTCGGGCAACCAGGCATGCAACGGCACCATGCCGGCCTTCATGCCGAAACCAAAAAAAGCCAGGCCGAAGGCAATCGAGGCCCACGTCACCGACAAGTCCGCCGCGCGCATTTGCTCGAAGGTATACCCGCCGCCAGCACCGGCCAGCACACCAAAGCTCAGCAGGATGGAAACCCCGGCGATGTGGGCCATCAATAAATACAGGAAAGCGGCGCGGCGATTGGCGGGGTATTGGTGTTGATAGGCGACCAGAAAATAACTCGCCACCGACATTAATTCCCACGCCACCATAAACATAAACGCATCGTCGGCGAGCACCACCAGATACATGCCCAAAATAAACAACGCGGTGAACACGCTCAGTGCGGTGAAGGATTGCGGTGCCTTGGCATGCACAAAGGTGCGCACATACGCTGGGCCATATAAACTCACCGCCAGCACTACCACCCCAATCACCACCAGAAAAAATCCCGACAAGGCATCCAGCCGCAGGTGCCAGTTGAGCCAGGGCAGGCCCAGCGGCAATTCCATCGTCACGCTGGTGCTGGTCAGCAGCACCGACATGCCCGCATACATCGCTGACGCGGCCGACAGACCCAATAGCAGGAAACTCGCATAGCGTAACAGCGTCGGTAGACGCGTCACGCCGAGGGATACCACGGCGGCCAGGAGAGCGCTTGCGAGCGCAAGATAGGTAGCAAATAGCGGTGACAACGTCTTTTATTTCAGTGAGTTATTGTGATGTCAGGGATGATACGCCAGCCGCGCGCGTTCATCAGCTTATGTCCTACAACAGGCCGATATGCTAGGGTTTCACCGGCAAAAAGGCAAGAAATAGCACGGCTGCCGTTATCGCCACACAGCGATCTTATACCCTCCGAGATACTGTTACCGCATTTGGCTTTGTGTATATACTCTGCCCCCTGGATTTCGAGTAAGCAGCTGAGGAGAAGACAATGGCAGGTGTATTTAAATTTAGCGCCGACCCCCTGGTCAAACGCGCGAACGACAAAGGTTATCGCATTGGCTGGAAACACCGTTATGACCTGGTCCGCGGTTATCTGGACGGTTCCATGACCTACGGCGAGGCCACCAACAAGGCGGCTGAGCTGGGCAGCAAAGACCACGATAAGTTCTACTGGGCCGAAATGATCCTCGAACCCAAGTTTGACAAGATTGGCTAAGTCTCGCGGTCATCGACCAGCGAATCATGTGAAAAGGCATCTTCGGATGCCTTTTTGTTTTCTACCGCGGATTAACTAGCATCAAATAGGGCGCCCTGCCCATAAACTTTGATCCAGGTCATTCATCCTGCCCCATGCGATGCAGTACCATAGGCGACGGACACCACTTATTTTTTCTCACGCAAGGAGCAGACCATGACAACGCACATTTATCACCTTGGCATAATTTTCATAACCATCATCCTCAGCGGTTGTGTCAGTAAAACCACGTTTGAAGAAAAGGAAAATGAACTCGCCGCCTGCCGCAAAGAATTGACGCAGTGTCAAACTCAGGCGCATGACGATACCGAGAAGATTGCGCAACTGCAATCGGCCAATGCCACGCTCAAGCAAGAATTGGATAGCACCCGCAAGGACATGGAGGCCTATCGCGGCAAGTCACAGAATGAATTGGTTAGTTGCGTTGATAGCCGGCATAAACTGGAAACTGATCTGGAAGTGATTCGCCAACTGTACGCCGCTTGCAACAAAGAACTTGATCTGAAACAAACCAATCTAAAGGAATTGGAAGCCAAAACCGCGCGCTTCCGCGACAAATTACAAACTGAAATCGCCGATCGCAATGTGGAAATTGAACAACTGCGTGGTCAACTCTCGGTGCGGGTATTGGATAAGATACTGTTCAAATCCGGCAGCGCCGATATTTTACCGGAAGGCCAAGCCGTTCTGGAAAAACTGGCTAACCTGATGGCCACCGAAAATGACAATATCCGTGTGGAAGGTCACACCGACACGGTCCCCATCGGCCCGCAACTTCGCGAAAAATATCCCTCGAACTGGGAACTCTCCGCCGCCCGCGCCTCCAGTGTCGTGCGATATTTTGAACACGCACACAAAATCGATTCCACCCGCATGGAGGCCGTTGGTTTCTCGCAATATCACCCGATCACCAGCGGTGTCACGCCGGATGACTTGAAGCGCAATCGCCGTGTCGAGATCGTGTTGACCGCGGCAAAAGCGAAATAATGCCAAACATCGATTGTAACTAACGCCTGGGTTGGGTGCGTCACTCGCGTAACGCACCCGACTCTTTTCATACGTCGTATAGAGCCTACCTTGCACAGCAAATTCGTCGCGCAGCAAATTCCTGGCGGACCATGCGGTAATAGTCCACCCCATACCTTAACACCGGATTAATTCGACTTCCCTGCACACCGGTTGCTATTGTGACGCGCCACGCTTTGATCTACGCTAATGAACAGTTTCAGATCGGTTTAGTTTTTTATTATTTTTTCCACCTTGCAGGATGACGATTTACCATGTGTTATTTACGCCAATTTTTGTTAACCCTCTGCTTGATAGCCTTCAGCATTACCAGCCACGCTGCCCCACCCGGCGGTCCACGTGCAATGCCGGTGGAGGCCGTCACGGTTACCAGTACCACATTGCACGATAGTATCAGCGCCGTCGGCAGTCTGCTGGCGAATGAATCCATCGTCCTGCGTCCGGAGATCAGCGGGGTTGTCGCCGCGATCCACTTCAGCGAAGGCCAGGCCGTAAAACAACACGCACTGTTGCTCACACTCGATCAAGCTGAAGCCAAGGCCCGCGCCGCCGAGAGCGACGCCCAGGCACAAGTCACGCGTTTGAGTTTTGAGCGCGCGGGTGAAATATTTAAAAACAAACTGATCAGCCGCCAACAACACGATGAGGCCGAGGCGCAATACCTCGCGGCCAAGGCCCGTGCCGCGGTTGAACAGGAGCGATTAAATAAGACGTCGTTGCGCGCGCCATTTGATGGCGTGGTGGGTTTACGTCTGGTGAGTCCGGGTGAATTTGTGCAGCCGGGTCAGGCCTTGGTGGAGATTGTCGATCAACATATATTAAAGCTGGAATTTCGTATCCCCGAAATTTATTTATCACGCTTGCACAATGGTTTATTGATACAAGTCAGCACCGATGCGTACCCAAATCAATTGTTTGATGGTGAGGTCTATGCCATCGCCCCCAATGTCAATGTCGCGAATCGCAGCATTGCAGTACGCGCCCGCGTGAAAAATCCCGACGCCTTGTTGCGCGCCGGATTGTTTGCCCAAGTCACCCTGCAGCTGGCGCAACGCGACAAGGCGGTGCTGATCCCCGAGGAGGCGCTTTGGCCTATCGGCGATCAACAAAATGTGTATAAGGTGGTGGAAGGCAAGGCCATGTTAGCGCCAATCAAGATTGGCCTGCGGCAAAATGGCCAGGTCGAAATCACCGAAGGACTGCTAACCGGGGAGCAGATCATTGTTGCTGGCCAAATGAAAATCCAGCCCGGCATGCCGGTGATGGTGTTGCCACCACCTGGATCTACCCCCGCCGGGGCACACTGATGTTTTTACCGCGTATTTCCATCGAACGGCCGGTGCTGGCGACGGTGATGAGTTTGATGTTGGTGTTGATCGGCATCATCGCCTATCAACGTCTCTCGATCCGTGAATATCCGAAGATTGATACACCGGTGGTCTCGGTGCGTACGGTATATAAAGGCGCGAGTGCGGAGATCATTGAAAGCCAGATCACCAAACCCCTGGAGGATTCACTGGCCGGGATCGAAGGCATTCGCAATATTAAATCGGTGAGTCGTGAAGAGGTGAGTCAAATCACCGTGGAATTTGTCTTGGAACGCACGCAAGACGAGGCCGCCAATGACGTGCGTGATCGCGTTGCGCGCGTGCGCGGTGTGTTGCCCGATGGCGTGGATGATCCGGTGGTGGCCAAGGTTGATGCCGATGCCCAGGCGATCATTTGGATTGCCTTTTCCAGCGATCATCACAGCGCATTGGAAATTACCGATTACGCCAGCCGTCATGTGGTCGATCGACTCAAGGTATTGCCCGGCGTCGCCAGCGTGATCATCGGCGGTGAACGCCGCTATGCGATGCGCATCTGGTTAAACCGTCAACGCCTGGCGGCGTATAATTTAACCCCGCTGGATGTCGAAAATGCGCTGCGTTCCCAAAACGTTGAGATCCCCTCCGGGCGTATTGAAAGCACGATGCGCGAATTTACCGTGTTGATGCAAACCGATTTACAAAAACCGGAACAGTTCAACAATATTATTATTCGCAGTGTCAACGGTTACCCCGTTCGCTTGCGCGACGTCGGTCATGCCGAATTGGGCGCGGCGGATGAACGCAATGCGGTGCGCGTCAATGGTAATCCGGCGGTGGGTCTGGGCGTGGTTAAGCAATCCACGGCCAACACCCTGGAAGTCGGACGCGCGGTGAAGGCCGAGCTGCCGAAGATCAATACCAGCATGCCCACCGGCATGAAACTCAAGGTGGCGTTTGATTCCTCGCTGTTCATCGAGGAATCCATCAACTCCGTGTACAGCGCGATTGTCGAGGCACTGGTGCTGGTGGTGTTGGTGATCTTTGTATTTTTACGTTCCTGGCGCGCGACTTTAATTCCGTTCGTGACGATCCCGGTGTCGCTGGTGGGCGCGTTTGTATTTTTATATGCCATGCATTTTTCCATCAACATCCTGACCTTGTTAGGCTTGGTGTTGGCGATCGGTTTGGTCGTCGATGATGCGATCGTCATGTTGGAAAATATTCATCGCCGCATCGAACACGGTATACGGCCGTTTGAGGCCGCCAAGGAAGGCAGCAGTGAGATCGCCTTTGCGGTGTTGGCGATGACCTTGACCCTCGCTGCGGTGTTTGCGCCACTGGCGTTTATCACCGGCAATACCGGGCGCTTATTTTCTGAATTTGCCTTGACTGTCGCCGGGGCGGTGTTGGTCTCGGGGTTTGTCGCCTTGTCGTTAACACCGATGATGTGTTCCAAGTTATTACATCATGAGCAGGCACATGGTCGCGTCTATACCGTAATTGAAAATGCCTTGCACAATCTGAATGAAAGTTACCGGCGTGTGCTGACCAAGGCCTTGCATGCCCGTGTGGTGGTGGTGATTGTCGGCGTGATTGTAGCGGGGCTGGCGGGGCTGTTATTCATTTTGCTTAAAACAGAACTTGCCCCCCTGGAAGATCGCGGCATTCTGATTGGGATCACCCTCGCACCGGAAGGCTCGACCTTTGCCTATACCGATAAATATGCGCGGCAAATCGAACAACTCTATGCCAACATCCCGGAAATCAATACGTACTTCATGGTAGTGGCGCCGGGTTTGGAAAAACCCAATCCGGTGAACACGGCTTTATCTTTTGTCAGTTTAAAACCCTGGAATCAACGTCATCGTAAACAACAACAGATTGCCACTGAGCTGATGCCAAAAATGTTTGGTATGCCCGGCGTGTTTGCCTTCCCGATCAACCCGCCTTCCCTGGGTCAGAGTTTTCGTAATCCACCGGTACAGTTTGTCGTGGAGTCGACGAATTATAAAGCGCTCAATGACGTGGTGAACAAACTCCTGGCCAAGGCGCGCGCGTTTCCCGGACTGGCTAATATTGACAGTGATCTGAAATTGAATAAACCGCAACTGGCGGTCACGGTCAAGCGCGACAAGATCGCCGACCTGGGGATTGACGTCGCCGCGCTGGGGCGCACCGTGGAAACCCTGTTAGGCGGCAAAAAAGCCACGCGTTTCAAACGCGATGGTGAACAGTACGATGTCATTCTTGAACTCGCCGACAAGGATCGTAAAACCTCGCGCGATTTGTCCTCGATCTATGTGCGCAGCAACAGCAATGAGTTGATTCAATTGTCCAATCTGGTGGATATTCGCGAAACCGTGGCCCCCAAGGAACTCAACCATTTTGATCGCTTTCGTTCAGCGACGATCTCGGCCAATGTCGGTGAAGGCTCTTCCTTGGGTGAGGCATTGGCGTTCATGGACGCTGCCGCAAAAGAGATCGTCCCGGCGGAGATGCAAACGGCTTACGACGGTCAATCGCGTGAATTTAAGGAATCCGGTTCCGCCTTAGTGGTGATTTTCGTTTTGGCATTGGCGTTTATTTTCCTGGTGCTCGCCGCACAGTTTGAGAGCTTCATCGACCCGTTGATTATCTTGTTCACCGTCCCCTTGGCGATCACCGGTGCCTTGTTGTTTCTGGTGATGACCAATACCACGCTCAACGTCTATAGCAAAGTAGGACTGGTGATGTTGATCGGCTTGATCACCAAACACGGTATCTTGATCGTCGCCTTCGCCAACCAATTACAAGAACAAGGCAAGCCGGTACTCGACGCGGTGATCGATGCCTCGGTAATGCGGCTGCGGCCGATCTTGATGACCACGGCGGCGATGGTGCTGGGTGCGTTACCGTTGGCCTTTGCACACGGCGCCGGCGCGGAAAGCCGTCAACCGATCGGCCTGGTGATCATCGGCGGATTACTCATCGGCACTATTTTAACCTTGTTCGTCGTACCCACCGCCTACACCTTGCTGGCACGACAACATCATTGCAAATTAGCCGACACGGCGTGATTATGCATGACTCTGTTATACTCCCGCACACCCTGACACACTAACGAGGTGCCTCATGTCAAAAACCATTCTGTCATTACAACCCAGCGAGGCCTTGGTCTTTAGCGCCGCTGCAACAATTTATGCCGGCTATATTTCCGCTGGCAAAGTGACTGACGGCAGCGAAAAAACCTGGATCAATCGCTCCTTGCGCGAAGCCATTCTCTTGGCGACGCTTACCGACAGTGTGATTCAAAGCGATAATGAATTGGGGTAAACCCCTCACCTTCCCAGCGCTGTTGGCAGTGCCGGTCTGGCTCTTTCTGGCCTTCGCAGTTAATCATTGGCGCTCGCCGTTTATTCAAAAATTAACATCAGTGTTCTTGTCTTTCCGATTCTCAGCGCGTTGATACGAACGGCGAGGCACGGTTACGAGTTGCGAATTTATAGCCAAACGTAATGGTGCAGAGGCGTAAATCTAGAATAACGCAGATACCCTAACTCACTGTATCAACCGTCGTCGCGACTGTTTTTATTTTTAGCGGTTGCGCCACGGCGTCATTAATGGAGTTGGCGTAATACGCCATGACATCCCGTGAATCCAGGTTGGCGCGAATGCCTGCTTCGCTATCGAGGATCAGGTGCCGTAGCCGTAACATATGTATCGCGGTGCTGAAGGTGTGTTCGCGGGTAAGGTTGGGGACAATCACACGGCGGCCACGCGTCGCCAGGTCTTCGGCACGCTGATAGAAACGTGCGCGTAGTTCCAATTCGACAATCGGTTTTTCGCCCAGCTCCATCAGCAGCTGACACAACAACGGGATCGGCAACACCGGGATCAAACCATGAATGTCGACCATCAATTGTTTAGCGAGCCGCTCGACCTCGACAAATCGCTGTTTCGTATCGAGCCGCGCAAAATTGAGTTTTTGTTGCTGGCAATAGTCGCGCATCGACAACGGTTTACCAAAATTCACGGCCGCATAACCAAACCGCACCCAGCGACTGCGCAACATTAACCACGCTTGCCTGCTGATAAATTTGGCGGTAGTGCTCAGGACAAACCATTTACTGCGTCGCGGCGCTTGTCCGCCCACGGCGCGCACCAAGGTACGATCTTCTATAACACGATCGTAATTGATCCCTACCGGTACAAACACAATGTCACGCTCGTGTTCGCAGTCATAACCGCGCAACATGTAATCGAGGATGCCTAATTTCGGCTCGCGCAAATGGCCATCCTTGCTGAGGCCGCCCTCGGGAAACACCGCCTGACACACACCTTGTTCGGTGGCCATGTGCACATAACGCTCCAGCACACGTCTATATAGTGTGTTATCGGATTTGCGCCGCACAAAATACGCGCCCATCGCGCGGATCATTTGTTGTAATGGCCAGACGCGCGCCCATTCCCCCACGGCATACGACAACGCACTCTCCTCAGCAGCGAGGAAGGCCACCAACACATAATCCATGTTGCTACGGTGATTCATTACAAACACCACGGCGGCATTGGTATCGACCTTGCCGAGCCGAGTCTCATTGGTAAACCCGGCACGCACTCGATACAACAAGCGTGCGCAACGCCGCGCCAACCAATAGCCAAAACGAAAATACACATAGGCATTAAAACTCGGCACGATTTCCCGGGCATATTTCATTGCCTCGGTCTGCACAACCGCGCGTGGCAACGCGTGTTCATGCGCGTACACCTCGATCTCATGCATGACCTTGGGATCAAACACCAGCCGGTCGATCAATACCTGGCGCTTGGTTAACTGAAACGGACGAATCGAGATATTTAATTTGGAGTTGAGTTGATCGATGACGCGATTGACACGTCGCCGCAACACCCAACGGGTGCTGGGGATCAACAACCGCGATAGCACCGCCCAGGCTGTCACTACCAGCATAATGCTAAATAACCAGAACGGCACTGCGATCTCGTTCATCATGGGCGTGCCGGCATGGTGGGCCCTGCAGGCCAAAAACTGGGTTTTTCTTTATAATCTATGGGCACGCTAAACATGGCATCCTCCAAGTTCGTCTTCGTTACCTGAGTCACCGTGGTGACGCCGCTCAGTTGTTTTGAAAATACGGTGACTGTTTTGATTGCCGTGCCATAACTTGCCAACAACTCATCGATCACGCGACGCAGGCTGACAAGGTCTAAACCCAACGCGTTGCCGGAAGACTCCAGGGCAGCCGCGGTCAGCAACCAACGGCTACGCACGGCTTCATTGAGTAACTTCCAGTCTTTGGTGCACCACGCTTCTGCGGATGCGCCGGTAATGAGCCCGCCAGGTTGAATCCGCATTTTTTGCGTCATATACCCGTTGATTAATTCCTTTTGCTTCAAATCCGTAAACAGATCCGGCTTGAGGTGACAGGTTTTAGCGTCACACTCCGCGAGCGCGGAGAAGTACAACATTAACATCACTGTGCTGTTCGCGTGATGCATATAGGTCTTGTGCGCCGGATCCAGTTGGTAAAAGGCAATCTGATTTTTGTTGGTCTTGTCGTTGCTGATGGCGATCAATGTGACACTGTCTTTGTTTTCTACGCGGATCCCCAGCGTTGAACTATACGTTCGCGTCACCGTGCTGGAGGGTTTGCCTAACACGCTGGTCTGCGTTTGCTCCTCCAACATATAGCCTTCAACCGCACATGCCGCGCCCGTGAGCAGTATGCCCAGCCCGATCACGCCCATGCGCCAGCTTGCTTTTATGTTGCCGTGCTTCATCCCTTGCCTCTTGTTACGGGGATCCCGACAGGTTATCGTCCAATCTAGCATGCCGCGCCCCCTTCTCCAACTCCGCGAGTTCCTTGACCGCTTGATAAAACGCCGCCAAATCCCCTTTCTGGTTCACCAGTAACGCCATGAAGGCGGGCACCTGTTCGTGATAGGTGGCGACCAGTGCCAGGTGTGCATTATTCAAATCTTGCTCCATCCAGCGATCGAACCGCGTGTCCTTGGATTGGGCTTTCCATTGTTGGTAGTGATTTTTCAATGCGATTAACAGCGCCTGTTTTTGCGCCCGCTTTTCCACACTGCTCGCCGTGCTCGCATAACACTGTTTCAACTCAGCACGGGCGCCGCGTAACAATTGGTAAAACTCACGACTGAATTGTAGCTCTTGGACATAACGCTGATAGGGTTCGGCCTGTCCCTTGGCCAAGAACCAACGTCGCACGCCTTCCTGCTCCACCGCCGTGGCAAAGGCCTCGTTAAATTCAGAGTCCCCTTTAATATAGACGAGTTGATGTGACAGTTCATGAAAAATCAGTCCAACCAGGGCCGCTTCATCCTGCTTGAGCATGGTGCTGAGCAGTGGGTCGTCAAAATAGCCGAGGGTCGAATACGCCGCCACACCGCCGACATACACATCCATGCCCTGCGTTCGTAATGTGCCTGCCAGTGCCTCGGCATCTTCCTTGGCAAAATAACCGCGATAACTGACGCAACCGACAAATAAAAAACACCAGTGCTCCGCGGTCACTGACAACTCTGGCGCCGCCACCACGTTCCACACCGCAAATGGCCGACCCAGATCCGCAAAGCGACGGTAGCTATCATTCTCCGGCAACAATAAAACCTGGCTGGCAAAGTCACGCGCACGTTGCGCCAACTCCAATTGTTGTTTGCGTTTGTCATCGATCCCCGGTTGCGCCAGCGCCTCGTTAATCGGCTGCTGCTTGTGCATGATCGCCAGATGGCCGCTCGCCGCCTGCCAGTAATATCCCAGGGTACTGCAAGCACTCAGTGGGATGATCACCAGCGCTAACAGTGCAAGGTTACGAAGGTGTTTACGCGCAAGCTGCATGCTGTGTTTATGTGCTTCGGTTTTAACAGGAGGCAAAAGCATACCACAGCCAGCGGCGGAAATTGATCCCGGCGATGCGTCGACAACCGAACCTCTGCTTCATTGCGGTGCTGTTATTTCCAATGCAATGAGAAGGCTTACGCCTTTTTTGACAGGGGCGGATCAGGCGCCCAGCTCAAACTCGGCAATCACCGGCGCATGGTCTGATTCAGGAAACTTGCTGTCCGTACGAAACGCCCCGGATTCATCCGGCAAGGCCTCGTTGTGGATTTCGGCGTGACGAAAGTATTGCAATAAAGCGCGCGAGGCGATGATGTGGTCGAGCATCGAGCCGTGACCTAAGTGCAATAAGGAATAACGCGCTGAGTCGGGGATGTTGTTTTCGCACGGCACCAGGATACGCGTTGCATGCGCCGCATTACCGGTTTCCGCCACATCACCGCAAATCGCCTTTAACGACACTTCCTCGCTGCTTGCATTAAAATCACCGCAAATCGCGATCAACGCCGCCTCGCTGTGATCGTCAAAGATCTCATCGATCAGCACCCGCGCTTGCAAGGCTTGACCGAGCCGCTTCATGGCCGAGATAAAACTGCCCTCGGCCCACGCCGAGATCGTGCGCCAGGTATAGGTATCCAGTTTCTGTCCTGGAATGGTACTGGCCAGTTTGGATTTCATATGCACGTTGATCACATGCAGGGCTTGGCCATTGGGCAAGCTGTGTTGTGAATACAGCAGGGGTCGCTCCCAATCCACCGGATTGGCTTTTGCGTCCGGTGGATTCGCGGTCGCCATCTGATAACTCGGCCGTGCCCCGCTGGTACTTCGGATCGACGTGGCGCTGGTGATGGGAAACCGCGACAAGGTCACGAGATTGCGCACGTCATACAAGCCGCCGCTGGTCATGGTGGTGGTCGCGCGCTGAAAATTTGCGTAGGGCGTCCCGGCCAGCAGCGCGTCCAACGCCGTGAGCAGCCGCGCGGTGCTGGGCCCCTGCGAATTGATTTCCTGCAAACACAAGATATCGGCGCGCACCCGTTGCAGTTGCGGCTGCATGATAGCGATGCGCGCGGCCAGCGACGGATCAGCGCCGGGTGTGTCGTCGAGATTTTCGAGATTAAATGTGGCGATGCGAATGGCCATGACCTTCCTCCTTGACGATGTGATTGGAGCCTAACTAAATCCGTTGATGTTGCTGGCGACTTATTGCAGAAATTGATAGCGCCGGTATCGATAACCCCTCGCTGAAATACATTCTTGGTAAACTGCTCGACTATTTTCCAGGTTCGCGAGCAGCGGATTCAGAATTGAGGATTGTTACTGTTCAACATCTAACAGTAAGTGTAGATTATTTTCCAATACAAAAACTCGCGAAGATCTTACCCAGCAAATCGTCGCTAGTGAACGTGCCGGTGATCTCGCTCAGTTGATTCTGCGCCTGGCGTAATTCCTCCGCAACCAACTCACCGCGTTTGTTGTTGGTCTGTTCAGCGGCGCGCTGTAACTGTGCGCTGGCGTTGCTCAGTGCAGTGAGGTGGCGGCGGCGCGCCATGAAGGTGCCGCTACCGGCGGTGACAAAGCCGACTTGTGCCTTGAGCGCGTCGATCAAGGCATCGATGCCACGGCCTTGTTGTGCGGACAGGTTGATGGTGATGTTGGTTGCGGTGTGGACTTGGCCGGCTGGTTTTCCGGTGACATCCACTTTGTTGTAAACAATGATGCGCGGTAACTGCGCAGGCAGTTGTTGTAAAATACGCTCATCGTCGTGGCACCAGCCACGGGTGTCATCCACCAGTAGGACAATACAATCCGCCGTGCCAATCGCCCCCCAGGTGCGCCGGATACCTTCTTGCTCCACCGGGTCGTTGCTCGCACGCAGTCCGGCGGTATCAATAATATGCACCGGCAATCCATCCAGCAGAATTTCTTCGCGTACGACATCGCGCGTCGTGCCGGCGATGGGCGTGACAATGGCCGCCTCATGCCCGGCCAAGGCGTTCAGCAAACTTGATTTGCCGGCATTGGGCTGGCCCGCCAAGACGATGTGAATACCTTCTCTTAAGACGCTACCTTGTTGCGCCTTGTGCTGGATGTCGCGCAGGATTTCCTGCAAGCCCGCAATACGTTGTTGGACTTGGCCCTCGGCGAGAAAGTCGATTTCTTCCTCCGGGAAGTCAATCGCGGCCTCGACATAGATGCGTAATTCCGTGATCGCCAGTACTAGCGTATTAATTGCTTTAGAAAACTCGCCTTGCATGGAACGCAGTGCGGTGCGCGCGGCTTGTTCGGAACTGGCATCGATGAGATCGGCAATCGCCTCGGCCTGCACCAAATCCAGTTTGTCATTGAAAAAGGCCCGTTCACTGAATTCACCGGGTCGCGCCAGCCGTGCACCCTGTTGCAATACGGCTTGTAATAACAGATCCATCACCACCGGACCACCGTGGGCGTGCAGCTCCAGGACGTCTTCGCCGGTAAATGAATGGGGTGAGGGAAAATAGATGGCCAGTCCCATGTCGATGGTCTGGCCTTGTGTATCTTTAAAGGCTTGGTAGCGGGCGTAACGTGGTTGGGGCACTGTGCCGAGAATGGCGCGGGCAATGCTGACGGCATGTGGACCGGAGACCCGGATAATCCCCACGCCACCCCGACCGGCGGGGGTGGCTTGAGCGGCGATGGTGTCGTCTGCTGTCATCGGCGTTGGCGAGCATGGCGCGCGGAACGTAGACCCGTTAGTTATTCCCTGTTACGCCCGGTCTCATCCTGCGTCCCCTTAACCCTCACTCCTTTTTATGCGAATGGTGTCCCGCCGTATGTTTTTCTTCCGCCAGTACATGTTTGGTGATGTACCACTGTTGCGCGATCGACAAGGTATTATTCACCACCCAATACAAAACCAACCCGGCGGGGAAGACCGCGAACATGACGGTGAAGATCACCGGCAGCACCATCATGATCTTGGCCTGCATCGGATCCATCGGCGTGGGATTGAGACGCTGCTGGATCATCATCGTTACGCCCATGATGATCGGCAAAATAAAATACGGATCCATGATCGATAAATCGTGGATCCACAAGACCCACGGCGTTTGCCGCAATTCAACGCTTTCCAGCAAGACATAATACAGCGCAATAAATACCGGGATCTGGATCAAGATCGGCAAGCAACCACCGACCGGGTTGATCTTTTCCTTTTTGTACATGTCCATCAAGGCCTGATTCATTTTCTGTTTATCGTCACCATAGCGTTCTTTGAGCGCCATCATACGTGGGGTGACGCTTTTCATTTTCGCCATGGAGCGATAACTGGCCTCCGATAATTTATAAAACACCAATTTAATCGCGATGGTTAACAGGATAATTGACCAGCCCCAGTTACCCACAAAGGTATTAATCTGATCCATGACCCAAAATAACGGTTTGGAAATAAATGTCAGCCAACCGTAATCCACACTCAGTTCCAAGCCGGGGGCAACATCGGCCAGGTGTTTCTGTATCTTGGGGCCAACATATAATCGTGCACTGGTTTTGTGCTGCTGTTCTTTCGCTGCTACCGTTTCTGCTTTCATCATCCCAATCAGATAATGATTACTGGCATCGTCCATTTTTGAGGTGAAATACCGATAGCTATCTTCTTTTGCCGGCAACCACGCCGCGACAAAAAACTGTTCGATCATCCCTGCCCAACCGCCGGCAATTTCACGCTTGATCACATCTTTCACGCCACCGCTACTTGCGTCGGTTTTGTCGATGTCCGCGAACTTGTATTTTTTATATTTCTGATCCGGGCTGTAATACACCGGGCCCACCGACACCGGCATCATCATGAAACCACTGGACTCTTCCGGGGCATTGCGTTGCAAACGCAGGAACAGATTGGTCTGCAACTCCTTCGCGCTGGTGTTGTTGATGCTGTGCTCTAATTCGATTTCATAGCTGCCGCGCTGGAAGACATAGCCTTTAGTGAATTCAACCCCGTCGGCATTCTGCCATTGCAGCTCCACCCGAACCGACTTCTCGCCATCCAGCAAACGATATTCTTTTTTGGCGACTTGATAAATTGTTTTTGTCCCCGGTACCTGACTGGGGTTCTGGGGTAAATGCCAGCCGGATTGCGCCACAAAAAACCGTTGCGGACTATCATCCATCAATTTAAACGGCTGATCCTTGGCAACAATACTCACGGGATACTTCAGCAAATCCACTTTGCGCAGATCACCGCCCAGCGTATCGATCTCGACATGATAGACGTCGGTATAGACGCTGATTCGCTCACCCGCTAGTTTACTTCCCGGCGCCGCCGTCACGTTGGTCAATGAAGCCGTTGCGGGCTTACTGGCTGCGAGCAATGGCATGTCATTCGTACTGCCGGGCAACGTGGTGCTATCACCGGCGCCAGGGGTCGCTGTGGAGGGTTGCGTCGTGTTGACCATCGGTGTCTTGGGCGCATGTTCACGCACCCACGCGTCATACATCATATAACTGACAAAACACAAGGCGAGAAAAATGTAGATACGATTTTGTTCCATGATGATCTTTACTCTTTATTTTTTGAGTGAGGCACCGGGTCCCAGCCGCCGATATGCCAAGGATGACAACGCGAGAGTCGTTTGATGGTTAACCAGGAACCGCGCAGCGCGCCATACTGCTCGATGGCTTCCAATGAATAGGCAGAACACGTCGGCGTAAACCGGCAATGCTGACCGATAAAGGGGCTGAGTATCAGACGATAGGCGCGGATAAAAAATATTAGGAGGGTGCGCATGTGCGTGCTATGTGTTGCCAGTATTTTTCCAGTCGTTCACGCAAAACGGCATTACTCATTGCGCCCAGGTCAGCACGCAACAACACCACAATATCCCAACCCTTCAGCATTTCTTGATGCCAGCGAAAACTTTCACGTACCTGGCGCTTGACGCGGTTGCGTGCATTCGCCTTTCTGATGTGTTTACGTGGTACAACAATACCTAGTCTTGCAAAGGGCTGTTGATTCGCGCGGCTCAGAATATTCAGTTCTTTATCACCAAAACGTTTTGACTTGGTGAATACCAGCTGATACTCGGCTGGCCGTGTTAACCGTTGATGTCGCGCAAATTGTCCGGACAACACCAAGGTCGGAAAATCACGCCGCAGACAGTCGCTTACGACCTTTGGCACGACGGCGATTTATGACCTTGCGTCCACCGACGGTGCTTTTACGCTTGCGAAAACCGTGGACGCGTTTACGTTTGATTTTACTGGGCTGATATGTACGTTTCATGGCGAAATCCGCTGTTAGCTGTTTAATAATTTTGCCGAGGGCAATCCTTGTGATTGCTTGCTCGAAAGGCCGGCAAGATTACTGTCTACCGGGGCCAAAGTCAACCGATTCACGACAAAACACTGTCTTTACAGCCAGTTATACAAGGTGTGGATAAGTCACGCCAGACACCGTAAACTTGCCGGTTCTTATCGCTTCGGGCTGGCGTTTTATGTTGAATGTTACATCGGGGGAAATCATGTCCACGTCACTTTGGGAGACCTGTCTTGCCCAATTAAAACGCGAGCTGACGCCTCAGCAATTTAATACCTGGATTCGTCCGCTGCATGTTGTTGATGATGCTAAAGACATGCGTCTGCTCGCGCCGAATCGCTATGTAAAAGACTGGATCAATGAGCGCTTCTTAACAAGAATTAAGGAAATACTGGGTGAAATCAGCCAAACCCCTCCCACCCTCAGTATTGAAGTCGGCATGTCAACCCCGTCTGAAGCACCGCCGGTAAATTTCGCACACAAGCCCGTCACGGTCAATGAAGCGCCCAATCACCCACAGAAAAACGCGACGTTGAATCCTAACTATACCTTCACCACTTTTGTGGAAGGTAAGTCCAATCAATTAGCGCGCGCCGCCTCGATGCAAATCGCCCAAAATCCCGGTAAGGCGTATAACCCGCTATTTCTTTATGGGGGCGTAGGCTTAGGCAAAACCCATTTGATGCACGCCGTCGGCCACATGATTACCCAGTCCCATCCGAATGCGAAAGTGGTTTATTTACATTCTGAGCGCTTTGTTGCCGATATGGTCAAGGCCTTGCAACACAACACCATCGATACGTTTAAACGCTATTACCGCTCTGTTGATGCCTTGCTGATCGACGATATCCAGTTTTTCGCCGGTAAAGAGCGTAGTCAGGAAGAGTTTTTCCATACCTTCAACGCCCTCTTGGAAGGCCAACAACAAGTGATTTTAACCTGTGACCGCTACCCAAAAGAGGTCGATGGTCTGGAAGAACGCTTGAAATCCCGCTTCGGCTGGGGCTTAACGGTCGCGATCGAGCCGCCGGAGCTCGAAACCCGCGTCGCTATTCTGATGAATAAAGCACTGCAATCCTCGGTGGCGCTACCGGATGAAGTCGCTTTTTTTATTGCCAAACGCATCCGATCCAATATTCGTGAGCTGGAAGGCGCCTTGCGCCGCGTTGCGGCGAATGCGCAATTTACCGGTAAACCCATTACCTTGGAGTTTGCCAAGGAAGCCTTGCGCGATCTGATTGCACTCCAGGATAAACTCGTTACGATGGAAAATATTATAAAGGTCGTCGCGGAATATTATAAAATCCGTGTTGCTGATATTTTATCGAAACGCCGGACCCGATCGCTGGCGCGGCCTCGTCAGTTTGCAATGGCCTTGTGTAAGGAGCTGACCAATCACAGTCTGCCGGAGATCGGCGACGCCTTTGGTGGACGTGACCATACCACGGTGATTCATGCTTGCCGTAAAGTCGTTGAGTTACGTGAATCAGATCAACGCCTGTCAGATGACTATGCGAATCTGATGCGTGTTCTGAGTAGTTAGCAGCCCGTTGAAAAACACGCTCGGGGCGGGAAACCCTGTGGATAAACTGTAGGTGGACTGAAGATAATTTTTATCCCATTATTTATCCACATCTTACCACCACCCTGATGACAACCATTTTTACACATACACGCTGGGTTTGAGTTGCGGTAACATATTGAGGCTATTAATGTTTTGCCTGTTATCCACAGTTTATGGCTTCACTAGTAATAACTATAATAGTTATATATATTTAATTAATAATAAAGGATTGATATGAAGTTTAAAGTACAGCGTGACGCTCTGTTAGTACCACTGCTTATTGTTGGTAATGTGGTTGAACGACGTCAAACAACCCCTATTCTCGCGAATGTTCTCCTGCGTGTTAAAGGGAATCAATTGACTTTAACAGGCACTGACTCTGAAGTTCAAATAATTGCCAGCGCTAAGGTTGAAAGCATAGAGGACGGCGACATCACCTTACCGGCGCGTAAACTAATCGATCTATGTAAGTCACTGCCCGACGGTGCACAACTGGATATCACTATCGACAAAGAGAAGGCCATCATACGTTCGGGTCGCAGCCGCTTCACTTTAGCCACCATGCCAGCCATGGAGTTTCCCGAAATTGATAGCATCACATTCAAAAGTCAGTTTGAGCTGCCACAGCAAAATTTAAAAATATTAATTGAACAAACCCAATTCGCGATGGCACAACAAGATGTGCGTTATTATTTAAATGGCCTGATGTTTGATGTGACCGAGGGTTCAGTTACCACGGTTGCTACCGACGGGCATCGTCTGGCCTGTTGTACGCATACAACTAAAACCAATGTTAGTGCGCCGCAGCAAGTCATCATTCCACGCAAAGGGATTCAGGAATTATTACGCTTGCTTGAGCCAAGCAAAGACCTGGTGGCCATCAATATCAGTCAAAATCACTTACAGGTGAAATTAAAGGAAGTGACTTTTACCACTAAATTGATTGATGCGAAATTTCCCGATTACCAACAAGTTATTCCAAAAAACGCGAATAATGAAATGCGCGTAACACGGGTGGCCTTACTGCAAGCCTTTACCCGCGTGGCTATTCTGTCGAATGAAAAATTTCGCGGTATGCGCTTTCATTTAGCGAAGCAGTTATTAAAGGTCTCCGTACACAACCCGGAACAAGAAGAGGCGGAAGAGGAAATAGAAGTTAATTATTCCGCCGCGGAGTTTGAGATAGGATTTAATATTAGTTATTTTCTGGATGTCCTGTCGATCATCAAAACAGAGGAAGTGGGTATTTACTTCACCGATGCCAACAGCAGCTGTTTGCTCAAAGGGATTGGGGATGATCAGTGTCGTTATGTCATTATGCCGATGCGACTTTAGGCGCTAAAGTGTTATTGAATGACACTGACTCAGCTTGAGCTTCACCATTTTCGCAACATTAGCGCATCGAAGCTGACCTTCAGTCCAGGCTTAAACCTCATTATCGGCCCCAACGCCAGTGGTAAAACCAGCTTGCTTGAGTCAATTCACGCCTTGGGCACCGGCCGTTCCTTTCGAACCTCGCGGATCGACCGGCTGATACAGCATGGCCATACCCAGCTGCAACTCCTTGCACATATTCAAGACGATAGCGATAGAGTGCACATTGTGGGATTGCAACGCCAAACCAAGAAAACGCAAGCTAAGATTAACGGTGAGTTTGTTACCAAACTCACTGCTTTGATCAAACTGCTCCCCATACACTTGCTTCAACCCGAAACACATTATTTATTGGAACAAGGCCCACGCCTACGGCGGCAATTTCTGGATTGGGGCGTGTTCCACGTGGAACACAGCTACCTGGATGTCTGGCAGGATTATCACCGGACCCTGCGGCAACGCAACGCGCTGATCCGTCGCCGTGCTGCCAGCCGGCAGATTCGGGCATGGAATAAGCCCCTGGCCGACTTTGCGCTGACGCTACATCACATGCGCACACGATATATTGATTCGATGGGCCCTCACATCGAGTTTATCGCGACTGAACTATTGGATGAGGCGCCACACGTTGCTTATTCATCCGGTTGGCCACAAGACATGGACTTGCTTCACTTGCTGGAGTCCTCTGTCCTTGCTGATTTGGAGCGCGGCTACACCCAGCATGGCGCTCACCGTGCAGATTTGGTCATCACGGCTCATGCGATGCCTGCCCAACTCCATTATTCGCGGGGCCAACAAAAACTCCTCGTCGCTACGCTGCGGTTAGCGCATCTGCTGGTACTGCGCGATTTGGGACGAAATTCAGGTATTTTATTGGTCGATGACCTACCTTCCGAGCTCGATCGGCAACACCGCAGTAAATTGTTAAAACTGTTGGCAGGCATGGGCAACCAAACTTTTATTACGGCGACCGAGGCCGACTTGCTAGACCGTGATTTATGGCCAGAAAACAAAATGTTCCACGTGGAACGCGGCAGTATCAATGAAATGCTATAATCGGCGCCTTCGCATCAGGAGAACTGCATGAGCACGGACAAGACCCCGGACGGGAAAAAACCCGGTACTTACGATTCATCCAATATAAAAGTCCTTAAGGGGCTGGATGCCGTGCGGAAACGACCCGGCATGTATATCGGCGATACCGATGATGGCTCGGGGCTGCATCACATGGTGTTTGAGGTCGTAGATAACTCTATCGATGAGGCGCTCGGCGGCCACTGTACGCAGATAGATGTGATCATTCACAGCGATGGCTCGGTGACTGTCCGCGACAACGGACGTGGTATTCCCACGGATATTCATCCTGAAGAAGGCCGTCCGGCCGCAGAAGTAATCCTTACGGTTCTGCATTCCGGTGGCAAATTTGATAGTGATTCCTACAAAGTCTCGGGTGGTCTGCACGGCGTGGGCGTGTCGGTGGTGAATGCCTTATCCGAAATGCTCAAACTAACCATTCGCCGTGAAGGCAAGGTGTTCTATCAAGAATATTCCATGGGTGACCCTACCATGGACATGAAGGTGACTGGGGAGACAAGCAATACTGGCACGGAGTTGCGCTTTAAACCCAGCTCTACAATTTTCACTAACACGCTATTCCATTACGAGATTTTATCGAAGCGGCTGCGCGAACTGTCTTTCTTGAACTCGGGCGTGCGCATCCATTTGCTGGACGAGCGTGACGGTAAGGAAGATACCTACGAATATCACGGCGGCATTCGCGCCTTCGTTGAGCACTTGAATCGCAACAAAACGCCGTTACACGCTAATCCATTGTACATTAACAGTGAACGTGACGGGATCTCCGTTGAACTTGCGCTCCAATGGAATGACTCCTATCAAGAAAATATCTATTGCTATACCAACAACATCCCACAGCGAGACGGGGGTACGCACTTGGCCGGGTTTCGCGCCGCACTGACGCGGACGATCAATCACTACATCGAAGAACAAGGCTACGCAAAAAAGGCCAAGGTGAGCGTTACCGGTGACGATGCGCGCGAAGGGCTGATGGCGGTGTTGTCAGTGAAAGTATCTGATCCGAAATTTTCTTCACAAACCAAAGAAAAACTGGTGTCTTCAGAAGTGAAAGGCGCGGTTGAATCCATAGTTGGCGAGAAGTTTAGTGAGTATCTTCTGGAAAATCCCAGCGACGGGAAGGCAATAGCGGGAAAAATCGTGGATGCAGCCCGCGCCCGTGAAGCGGCACGCAAGGCCAAGGAGATGACGCGACGCAAAGGTGTGTTGGATATTGCCGGGTTGCCGGGCAAATTGGCCGACTGTCAGGAAAAGGATCCGAGTCTGTCGGAACTCTTTGTCGTCGAGGGTGATTCTGCGGGCGGCTCGGCAAAGCAAGGTCGAGATCGGCGGTTTCAAGCGATATTGCCGCTTAAAGGCAAGATTTTGAATGTCGAAAAGGCCCGTTTCGATAAAATGATTTCCTCCGCCGAGGTTGGAACGCTGATCACGGCCTTGGGTTGTGGTATTGGCAAAGATGAGTTTGATCTGGGCAAGCTACGTTATCACCGCATTATCATCATGACCGATGCCGACGTTGACGGTGCGCACATTCGCACCTTGTTACTGACCTTTTTCTTCCGTCAGATGCCCGAATTAATTGAAAAAGGGCATATTTACATCGCCCAGCCGCCCCTTTACAAAGTTAAAAAAGGCAAAAGCGAGCGTTATGTTAAGGATGAGCATGAACTCAATGCCTACCTGTTGCAGACGGCCTTGGATGGTGCTGAGTTGTACGTTGCTGAGGATGCCAAGCCGCTGAGTACGCAGGCGCTGAAAGAACTCATGAATCAGTACCTGCAAGTCAGTGAGAGCATCAAACGTCTTGCGCGGCGATTCCCCAGTGAGATTCTTGATAAAGCCATCACCATGCCGGAAATGTCTTCCCAGTCTAGCGTGGCGAGCGCCCAAGCGTGGTTTGCCGAGATTGAGAAAAGCTTAAAAGGCATCGGCTGGAGTCAAATTCGTTATGAAATTCAGTTACAGGCAAAAGAAGGTGAACAGACAGGGTGGGTTTGTAAGATCAATGCAATTCGTCACGGGATAGCCACAAAGTATGAGTTAAATAATGAATTTTTTGATTCAGGGGAGTATCGTGCCATTCTGCAACTCGGCGTCACCCTCTCCGGTTTAATTCACGCGGGTGCCTTTGTGAAGCGCGACGAACGCATGCAAACTATCAGTTCATTTAAAGAGGCGGTAGTCTGGTTATTGGAAGAGGCCAAGCGTGGTCAACACATCCAGCGTTATAAAGGCTTGGGCGAAATGAATCCCTCACAGTTGTGGGAGACGACCTTAAATTCCGAGGTGCGCCGCTTGTTACAAGTGAAGATCGAGGACGCCATCGGTGCTGATGAAATTTTCACGACCTTGATGGGCGACCAGGTCGAGCCCCGCCGTCAATTTATTGAAAGAAACGCCCTGAATGCCATGAATTTGGATATCTGAGTTTATTCCGTAACAAAAACGAGCGCGCTGTTTGCGTTACGCGACGTAAGCGGGGGCAAGCGAAGGCAACAGAAAATCAGCTCACATACTGTTTGCTGATGGATGGCATTTGCGCTTCAATCCATCGTTTTGCGTCCAGTAAAATTTCATCCGCCGTCCGCCCCTGGGTTGCAATCGCTGGCCCAATGCGCACGTGAATAGTGCCAGGCTTCTTTAAAAAACCACCCCGCGGCCAGCATTCACCGGCATTATGCGCCACCGGGATCACCGGATAACCGGCCTCGGCGGCAAGCACGGCGCCACCGATTTTATATTTACCGGGTTTCGTGGGCACGGTGCGCGTCCCTTCGGGAAAGATCACAATGCTGATACCTTCAGCGAGACGCCGCTTACCTTGGGTAACGATTTGCTGGATCGCCTGTTTACCGGAGCCGCGGTTAATGGCGATGGGTTTCATGGCGGCGAGTGCCCAGCCAAAAAACGGGATCCAGAATAACTCGCGTTTTGCCACAAAACAGATCTTAATAAAGACAGTTTGCATCGCATACCCTTCCCACGTCGATTGATGCTTACTAAAGATAATCACCGGGCCCGCAGGAATATTCGCCTGACCCTGTATTTCGTACTTTACGCCGCAGGTGTATTTCAATGACAGCACCACGAAGTTTGCATACAAGCGTAAGTTGCGTGACATAAAAATGAAGGGTAAGGGTTTTACCAGCATGGCTAACAGGGAAAAAATGATGGTATAAATAATCATCAGAAAACTGAATAAGATTGAGCGGGGCAACATCAGCATGTACAGGTACCTTCTGAATTCAATAACTCATTAACATAATCCGCGAGATTGGCATAAACAGGAATAGCCAGCAATTCCTGTTTATATTTATCCAAGGTGCGCTGGCCTTTACCGGTTTTAACCAAGATTGGTTTGGCGCCAACGGTGATCGCCGCTTGCAGATCGCGTAGCGAATCGCCAACCGCCGGTATACCGGCCAAGTTAATTTGATACTGTGTGGCGATTTGTTGGAACAACCCGGTCTTGGGTTTGCGGCAATCGCAGTGATCATCCGGGCCATGCGGGCAAACAAAAAATGCATCGATGTGACCGCCTACGGGAATCAATAACGTCGCCAATTTATCATGCATGGTCTGCAACATTGCCTGATCATAATAGCCGCGTGCTATGCCCGATTGGTTGGTGGCAACCACAATCGTATATCCTGCCTGGCTCAAACGACCAATGGCCTCAAGACTGCCGGGAATGGGAATAAATTCCGCCGGTGATTTAACAAAGGCATCGGAGTCTTCGTTAATGACACCATCACGATCAAGAATAATAAATTTCATCGGGTTGATAGCAAAGACAGAGAGCCAGTTGCCGTTAAGTAAAATAAATGTGCAAGGTTGATGATTTCATCCAGACTCGTCGCATTGGTGTGGGTGTTACTCTCTAAATTCAGATACACGAATGCGACCATTGATCATTTTAGATTTGCGCTGCATCAGCTTGTCCATTTTTTGCCAGAAGGCCTTATTCAGGTCAAAATTCGCGGCGATCGCGGTACCCAATAACAAGATAAACAGATCCGCCACTTCTTCGGCCAGATAGTCCGGCGCCTTGCCCTTGGTAACACACGAGGATATTTCACCCAGCTCTTCCGCCATCAGCGCAATGCGGTAGGTCAGCTCTTCACCGCCGGTGTTTTTGAAATCATGTTTGTCATGAAAGGCCTGAACGGCTTGCAGCATGGCCAGATAGGAGTCGCGTGTGGATTGATCCGTCATAGTGTACCTGCTGTTTGCAAATGGGAAATATCAGCGACCTCAAGAAACAAGCTGCGTAAATTGGCCAGTAAAGCCAGGCGATTCAGACGCAACGCCTTGTCATCGGCCATGACCATTACCCCATCGAAAAAACGATCAACGTCATCACGTAATTGGGCTAATTGAGTTAATGCCGCGGGATAGTTACGTTGTTGCAGTAAGGGCGCAACGGCTTGACGCGCCTTGTTGATCGATTCCGCCAGGGCGATCTCGGCGGCTTCTTGCAACAGTTTCGTATTAACATGGCTGGGTAAAGGTTCGGGATTTTTCTTTAATATATTGGAAATGCGTTTATTGGCCGCTGCAAGGGCTTGTGCCGCGGGTTGATTTTGAAAAGCGGTGACGGCGTGCACGCGCGCATCAAAATCCGCAGGGCTGGTCGGGCGCAAGGCCTTGACGGCATCCAAGACATCATGACGAATGCCCTGCTGCAAATAATAGGCACGCATCCGTTCCAGTATAAATTCCAACACGGCATCCAGGATTTTGTCCGCTTTCAGTGCAGCAGGTTGCAACGTGGCCGCGTGTGCCAACAGCGGGTGTAGATCCAACAGTAATTTTTTTTCAATCAGAATACGCAAAACACCCAAGGCGGCGCGGCGCAAGCCAAACGGATCTTTTTCCCCGGTAGGCGCCTCACCAATGGCGAAAATACCCACCAGGGTATCGAGGCGATCCGCGATCGCCAGCGCCTGACCGGTGCGGGTCACGGGTAATTGATCACCGGCAAAGCGCGGCAGGTAATGTTCGTCGATGGCGGCGGCGACATCACCGGGTTCTTTATCGTGGGCCGCGTAGTAGCGCCCCATCACCCCTTGTAGTTCAGGAAATTCGCCAACCATATTGCTGACGAGATCGCATTTACATAATTCCGCTGCACGCATCACAAGTAATTTATCGCCACCGATGAGTTGTGCAATCTCACCGGCCAGGCTAATCAGGCGCTGGGTCTTATCGAACAAACTACCCAATTTCTGCTGGAACAACACGGTCTTTAACTCGTCATGGCGTGAGGCCAAGGTCTTCCTGCGATCCTGATTCCAGAAAAATTCGGCATCAGCAAAACGCGGGCGGATCACCCTTTCATTCCCGGTACGCACACGGCTCATGTCGGCATGTTCAATGTTACTGATGGTAATAAAGTGTGGCAGTAACTGATCTTTGTTATCAACCAGGTGAAAATAGCGTTGATTCGCCGCCATGGTAGAGATCAAGGCTTCTTTCGGAACCGACAGATAACGGGGTTCAAACGATCCCAACACGGCGGTGGGCCATTCGACCATCGCGGTAACTTCATCCAGCAAATTATCATTGATGATCGCACGACCACCGGTGCTATGCGCAACCACTTCAATTTGCGCGAGGATGGTTTGTTTGCGCCGTGCAAACGAGGCAATCACCTTACCCTTGCTCTCCAGTAATACTTCGTACTCACTGGGCTGAGGAATAAAGATCGGCATGGGTTGTAGGAAGCGATGACCGCGGGTCTCACGACCGCTGCGCACGCTCAATATCTCGCAATCAATTACTTCATCACCGAACAGCAACACAATCCAGTGGACGGGACGCACGAACTGCGCATCGCGATCCGCCCAACGCATACGTTTTGCTATCGGCAATGCATCCAGGGCTTTTTGTATAAGCGGCGGGATCACTTGAGCGGTGGTTTGCCCGGCTTGTTGCGCACGAAAGACCAACCAGGCACCCTTATCGGTTTCGAGTTTTTCCACGGCATTAATATCCACGCCGCAGGATTTGGCAAAACCCAGCGCCGCCGGCGTGGGCTGACCCTCCGCATCAAACGCGGCTTGAAGCGCGGGGCCACGCCGTTCAATGGTTTTACCGGCTTGTTGTGTTTGCAGTTGTTTGATCAACAAGGCCAGCCGTCGCGGTGTGGCATACGCGGTGATCGCCTGATGTTGCAGGCCAGCGTGTTGCAGACCCTCAGTGACATGCTGCGCAAAGGCATCACTTAATTGGCGTAACGATTTTGGCGGCAGCTCCTCGGTAC
>Ga0315281_10001841_pt1 | contig 31481 bp, 24 predicted proteins | sample YL17G07_0_MG_FD_204540 | JGI IMG/M metagenome (GOLD analysis project Ga0315281, IMG submission 204540) | Sediment microbial communities from Yellowstone Lake, YNP, Wyoming, USA - YL17G07_0 | ecosystem: Environmental > Aquatic > Freshwater > Lake > Sediment | place: USA: Wyoming | collected...
TAAAATATTGGACATAACCTTTGAGCCGGCTATTGATCGGATAGCTCCAATCGATCTGCACCGCGCCGCGATTGTCGGAAAAGTTGAGGTTGTTGCGCAACATCAGACCAATCCGTTGTTTGTCATGCCGTGCCCAAGTCGCGGTGAGTTCAAACATCCCCAGGTAACGATCGATATCCGGATTGTCGTCACCCGCCGGATCCGTGGTGTACGCCTTGTCGGGTTCAGGGATGCGATACCAGGGTTTAAAGCTGAAATAGAAGTCGTCGTATTCCGCGATGAAATTCAGATACAGCCGATTCCAACTGCGCGATTGGGGTTGACTGCGGCCATTGGATTGATGCGAAAAACCCACGACGATTTGCCGTGTGACCAGATTATCGATTTGACGTGGCCGGATGAACACCCACATGACTTCCGGTTCGTAATTGGTTTCACGAAACGGGCTGGAGATGGCGGTATTAAATGCCTGCCAGTAGGATTGCTGCGTATAACCAAACACCAGTGCGCCGCCTAAGACATCCTCGGTGAGATTGACCTTAAAACTGATTTGAAATTTTAATTCCGTCGCGTTGAGTTCTTCATATTGATCGTTGTGGTGATTGTTGTAACTCAAGACCATGTAGTTGGGTTTGTGCGTGGTCAGGGCGAAATGCGTGGCCCGCAGCGCCCGCTCATCGGCGAGACGCTCATCAAAGGCGCTGGGGTGATCGGTGTTTTGTGGTTTAGGCAGCGATGAGGCCGTCGTATCCGGCGGTGCTACCGATTGTTCGGCGTGTGCATGCACCGTCATCATCACGACCGGCAAAACAAAGATCGGTAAAATAAATCTCAACAAAGTATCACTCAGGTAGAAAAAGTTTAACCGCTGCTGGTGCGCTTTGAATCAATAAAACCCGCCAGTTCCCGCAGGGTCTGATATTCAAACATATCCGTAATATCGACTACACCCGGGTAAGTATCGTCGATGGTTTGATGAATCTCGGTGAGCGTCAACGAACTGATGCCCACTTCAAAAAAGTTGTCCTGCGCGGACAGGGGTTTGTCTTGCACGTTCTTATCGAAGATCGTTTTGAGTTTTTGTTCGGTCGCACTTAGGCCGGCGTGGTGTTGTGCGTGATCAATCGCCAGGACCTGATCTAATTCAGTTAATGCGGGACTGAACTCACCCGCCAAATAGGCATCTCCCAGCAAGCGACGTTGTAATTTGCCACTGGTGGTTTTTGGAATGCGTTGCACCGGGATCACCCGGCTGACCTCCAAGCCGGTTTGTTCGTTGATGTGGCGCGTGACATCGCGCACCACCCCGACAAAATCTTTCAGCTCGGCGCGGAATAATATAAATACCACCAGTTCATCCGCATCGTGTTGCGGACGACGCACACCACAGGCAACGACCTTACCCAATTCCAATTCCGGCAACTGCAGTGCGACTGTTTCAATGTCATGCGGATAATAATTTTGGCCATGGGCAAAAATGATGTCTTTGTAGCGACCGGTGATGATCAACTCCCCCGCCGCATTGAGAAAGCCTAAGTCGCCGGTGTTTAACCAGCCGTCCCCGGTGAGCGCGACACAATTGGCCTCTTCATCCAGATAATATCCGCGCGTAACACTGGGCCCTTTTATCTGCACCAGCCCGATCGCCAACGCGGGCAACGCTTGATTGTCTTCATCGGTGATCTTGATGTACATATCGGCAACGGGACCGCCTTCAATCACAAAGCCGATGGCGTTGGGATCATTCGCTGCAACGAACGTGACTTGCGCCGCCATGCGCATGTGCTGCCGATCCACATACACGGCACGATAAGGTTTTTCAACCGGCGGAAAGGCCACGGCCAAGGTCGCCTCAGCCAAACCGTACACGGTGAACATGGCTTCGCGCCGTAACTGATAGGGTGCCAAGGTTGTCAGGAATTGTTCGCAGAGTTCCACTGAGATCGGTTCAGCACCGTTGTAAATAACCCGCACCCGGGACAAATCCATACCGTCGAGGGTTTTGTCACCGAGGGCCTTTAAATAATGTTTGTAACCGAAATTGGGCGAACAGGTGATTGTCGCCTTGAGTTCGCTCACCTTCTCCAGCCACAACAACGGCCGACGGCTAAACAAATCCGTCGGCATTAAACATTGCGACATGCCCACGGCGATCATATTCAGATGAAACCCCAACAGACCCATGTCATGGGTCAACGGCATCCAACTCAAACTGATGTCATCCGGCGAATAGTTGGCACCCAAGGCAATCGCATTGAGATTGGTCATGATGTTGCGATGGGTCAGCACCACGCCCTTGGGCTCACTGGTGGAGCCGGAGGAGAATTGAATAAACGCCACCTCATCGGCTTGCACGGTATGAATGGCTGCGCGTTGATCGTGATCCTCCAGCAGATCCGTGATCACGGTCTTGCTGCGCACCACAGTAAAGGATTCATGCAGGTTGTGTTGTTCGGCGTACTTGGCCAGCCGCTCCAGATGGTCTTCACTGGTAAACAAATACGGCCGTTCCAGTTTATTGAATATTCGAAATAACTTGGCGCGGTGTTCATCGCTAATGCCCACCGCCACCGGCACGGGGACAATGCCGCCCAACAAACAGGCCCAGAAACCTTCGACAAAGGTTTGATTATCTTTGTGCAAGATAATCAATTGATCACCGGCGCGCACGCCGATCTCCTGAAAATCGTACAACATCATTAAGGCGCGTTGATATAAGTCCGCGTAAGACAAACGACGATGATCCTGTTTGCCTTCAATAAAAGTGACATGACGATCGTGTAGGCGTTGTGCCAGCAAGGCTTCGGGTAGCGTGGTATAGGTGATCATAATTATCTTTTTGTCATGCGCATGATGAGTGGTTGTTTGCTGCGTAAATTGACCTCGGGCGCCAGCTCCGGTGGTGTGGGCCCCAAGTATTCCATTTTAAAGTGCCGTCCCATTAAACCAAAATGCAGTTGCGCCTCGACCGTACCAAAAAAATCGCCGATACAGCGCCGTGGCCCGGCGGAAAAAGGAATATAGGCGAGTTTATGACGGGCTTTGATCGCCGCCTCCGTAAAACGCGTGGGATCGAATTTTTCGGGGTTGGGCCAGACCGCACTGTTACGGTGTAAATAATAGGGCGAGATAAAGATATCCGACCCGGCGGGAATAATGCACTCACCCAATTTATCCTCGCCTATTGCCTTGCGTGTATAGAGCCACACCGGCGGATAAATCCGCAAGGCCTCTTCGACAATCTGCCGGGTGTAATCTAATTCCGCAAGGTGCTCGAAAGCGGGCGCCACTTCATAACTCGCCGCATCGATCTCGGCATAAAACTGCGCCGCAACGTCTGGATATTGCGCGATGGCATACCAGGTCCAGTTCATGGTGGTCGCGCTGGTCTCTGAACCGGCGACGATCAAGGTCATGACTTCGTCGATCAATTCCTTGTCTTGCATCGCCGCGCCCGTTTCCTTATCGCGTGCCGCCATCATGATACCGAGAAAATCCTGCAACACGGCACCACGCTGTCGCCGCTGTGCAATAACCTCCGCCACCAACTTGGTCAGCGCGCGAAATCTGACGACCAGTTTCAGATCACGACTGGTATCGGCCACTAAAAAGGCAAAGGGATTGCCGCCGCTGGCGGCAAATATCCGTTCGACATCTTCGCTGAAAATGGCGTGCAAGATGATGTCCAGCGCCAAGTCGTTGGTTGCCTCGGTGATATTGATCGTGCCGCCTTGCTCGGCAATGGCTTGCCATTTGTCCAGTAAGCGCAGATTCAACCGTTGGAATTGTTCGCTCATCACGGCGATCACACTGCGATCAAAGGCCGGTTGCACCATGCGCCGCTGTCGACGCCAGAATGGCCCATCACTGACAATGATGCCATTGCCCAATAACATTTTGACCCGCTCGAAACCGACACCCTTGTGGTAATTCGTGTTGTTACTGACCAGCACCTGTTTTAAGTAATCGGGATGATTGAGCAAAAACGCCGGATGCTTGCGCGTGAGTGGTTTAACCAGGATCAGATCGCCATAGCGTGGCAACCACTCACCCAACCGGACAAAGGTCTCGGCGGTGGTCTGCATGTCATAGGCCTCCGTTGGCCCCGGCGGCAAGTGAGTAGTGGTGAGGTCAGCCATGGTCATGGTGTGCTGTGATTGCTCAATTAAATAGAATCGTTCAAACTAGGAGCACACAGTTTACACTAGCTGCGATCCGCTGAACATTCACCAACATGCACAAATACGACTTCTCTGTTGGATAACACGATGCGCACCATGACTATTAAACGCCAGCTGCTCTATGCCCTGGTAACACCCTTGGTTAAATTGATCCTCCGTGGTCTATGGAGCACCTATCGCATTGTGCACATCAGCGGCGAGGAAAATCTTGAGCCGGTGATCGCCAGCAAAAAACCGCTGATCCCCTGTTACTGGCATCAACATCATTTTGTCTGTGCGCAATTCCTGCGGCGTTTTCTCCGGCGTGGGATTAAACTGGGTTTTTTAATCAGCCCGTCGGTGGATGGCGAGGTCCCGGCCAGGATCGCCCGATCCTGGGGGGCAGAGGTGATTCGCGGTTCCACCACCCGCGCCGGTGCGCAGGCGTTACGCGACATGTATACGATTGTGGTCAAACAAGGGGTGTCACCGGTCACCACCTCGGATGGGCCGCAAGGACCGTTGCATGTTTTTAAACTCGGCGATATCCTGTTGGCGCAATTTACCCAAGCCCCGTTATTGCCGCTCAGCTATGCTGCCGATCGCTATTGGCAATTACGTTCCTGGGATCAGTTTATTATTCCCAAACCGTTTGCCCGCATCGCGATCTGTGTCGGTCAGCCCTATGCCGTGGCCAGGGGCGTACACAGCGATGACTTGGAACCGCAACGCCGGACAATGGAAAACAGGTTAATATCACTCAACGCGCAGGCACACACACTGCTCAAACTCAACTAGGATTAGCATATGACAACCAAAGCAGAGGGAATTGCTGCACAACTCGCGGCCATTTCAAGCTCGTACCGCGCAACCTTGCCGGAGAAATTTCGCCAGATTGACGCGTGTTGGCGTACCTTGCAGGATCATGGCTGGGATGAAGCACGCTATGTGCAACTGTATCACTTATTACATAGCATGGCCGGTTCGGCGGAAACGATGGGTTTACCGGAATTAACCCACTCGGCACGCATCTTGTTACAAGCACTAAAAGCCTGGTCAGCCATTCGGCAACAACCCAATTCATCGCGACTACCGTTCAACCCGGAATTGCATACATTCGCAAAAATCATTCACACCGCGCTCCAACCCTGAATAACGCATCAAATACCGTGCATGGCAAAAATACCGCGGAATCTTGGTAACGCTTAAAACAAATCGACCGACCCTTCGTTCATGGACGATTGGTTGACGGCCCGTGCGTTTTCTGTTTTAAATTTTTCGATCAACTTTCCCGCCCGTACCACGAACTCACCGAAGGATTCGCCGTTATTCATCTGTGTTTGCGCCTCATGCACCAGGTTCGATAGACCTTGACTGATATGCTGCATTTGATCGATACGTTTTTGCACATGCGCAATTAATTGGTTCGTCATGTCTTCAAATTGCAAAGACCGCACGGCGGTATTGACGTCCTCATTAATCCGCTGACTCATTGAGGTCACATTGGCAAGGCGTTGCCCCATGAGGTGATTGATTTTTTCGGCGCGGCTTAACATCAGATCAATATTGTCTTTGGATTGCATCGCCATGCTCATGTCTTTTGATGCCATGGTTGCGACGGTATGTTGTGCACGTTTGATATTGTCATCAACCTTGCCCACCACCCGGCGAATTTCATCGCTAAACCGATTGGAGTTTTGGGATAAGGTCCGCACTTCATCGGCGACAACGGCAAAACCTCGGCCGGATTCCCCGGCCCGTGCCGCTTCAATGGCCGCGTTGAGCGCCAACAAGTTGGTCTTTTCGGCAATCGCCTTGATATCCGTCAACAAACGCACCACTTGGTTCATTTGCGTGGCAATGTCATCCACCACACCCATCACATTCATGCTGTCTTTACTGACATCCAGAATTTGCTGCACAAACATCCCCAGCACATTTTGGGTCTGCGCGACAAATTCACTAAACTTGAACGCTTCCGCCTGTTGACTACCTTTACCCGATCCACTGCCGCTTTCGACGATTATTTCCACCACCAGTTCTTGCAGGGAACGCGTCATTGCATTCAAATGCTGAAAACTGGATTGCAGCTCACCCGCCGCCGTCGTAACGATACCGTTGGTTTGCAGCAGTTCCTGTTTCAGGCTGGCATGCTGTGATTGATAACCCACCGATACGTCCCGAATAATGCTGTGCAGTTCTCCGCGCATGACCGAGGCATGGTTTATGGCTTGCTGTAATAACGCTAGCTGTGACTGTCCACGTCTGGCAACTAACAGCCAATAGCCCGCCACCCCGGCCAAAACGAACAAGGTCAGCCATTCGTTGTGCAGCAGAGCCACCACGACAAAAATCGTAATGCTCAACCCCATTGGCCAAGGAGATATTTTATTACTCGACATAAGGTAAGTTGGCTGGAAAAGCACAATCCTCCGTGTTTGTTTGAATTATTTTCAATGGCGGTGTCTTTGGCTAGGCATATACAATTACACATCATAGCGACCTGGTGGACTCCAGCTTTAGCGGTCTGGACGCAGAGCGGTAACCCACAAAAAAAACGCCCTGCATAAGCAGGGCAAGGGTGTGTTGCGCATCGCTGCGCAGGGGGAGGAATCATCATGAAGCCTCCACTCACGGAGACCACATAACCTAACTAACATGGTTTGCGGCCAAACGCCGCCAAACTTTAGCGTTTTTTCGTATTTATCTGCTGGATTAATCCTGTTAAACACATTTTCTTGTAACATAATGTTTTATATGGTATTTTCCGTCTTCATTCGACACAGAATCCGCCCCGCGCTGAACTATTGAGGTCACCATGTCTGGAAAAAATCGCTTTTTTATCCTTGTTGGCCTGTTATTACTACCCATTTTCGCCCTCGCCGCCACCGACACTGCTGCCCTTGATCTGACCCAGAGCGGCTACGGTATCCTGGCCTTGGCACTATTTGTCATCGCCTATTTACTTGTCATCAGCGAAGAATTTTTGCACCTGCGTAAATCCAAACCGGTCGTGATTGCCGCCGGCATGATTTGGATGGTGGTGGCCCTCGCCTATGCCGCACAAGGTATGCCGCATGCCGCCGAGCAGGCCTTTCGCGCCAACTTGCTGGAATACGCGGAGCTAATGTTATTTTTACTCGCGGCGATGACCTACATCAACACCCTGCAGGAACGCCGCGTTTTTCTGGCCTTGCGCAGCTGGCTGGTTGCCCGCGATTTTTCCTTGCGTACCATCTTTTGGCTCACGGGCATTCTCGCGTTTTTTATTTCCTCCATCGCCGATAATTTAACAACGGCCTTGCTCATGTGTGCCGTCATTACCGCGGTGGCCGGTAGCAATCGTTCGTTTCTGGTGGTGGCGTGCATTAATCTGGTGGTTGCCGCCAACGCCGGTGGCGCCTTTACCCCGTTTGGCGACATCACATCCTTGATGGTGTGGCAAAAAGGAAAAGTGCATTTTTTTGAGTTCTTCGCGCTACTCCTGCCTGCGTTCGTCAATTGGTTTATTCCGGCTTTGTGCATGTCGTTTGTCGTACCCAAAACACGGCCCCGTGTCACGCAAGAAAAAATCGCCGTCTTGCCGGGCGGCTATGTGGTGATGGCATTGTTTATCTTTACCATTGCCATGACCGTCGCCATCCATCAATTTCTCCACCTACCACCGGTGCTGGGCATGATGACCGGATTAGGTCTGCTAAAAGTCTATGGTTATTTCCTGCGACGTACCGAGCTCGCCTCGCCGCGTGAAGAAATGCAGATGCCGGTTGCATTGGAAATTGAAAAAGGGACGTTGGGAAAATATTACAAACCACGGCACCGCCCGTTTGATATTTTCCTCAGCATCAAACGCGCCGAGTGGGATACCTTGTTGTTTTTTTATGGTGTGGTGTTGTGTGTCGGTGGACTGGGTGCTTTGGGTTATCTCACCTATGCCTCAACCGCGTTATACGGCAGCCTCGGTTCCACATGGGCGAACATCACCATTGGTCTGTTGTCGGCGGTCGTCGATAACATCCCCGTCATGTACGCCGTACTCAACATGAATCAGGAGATGTCGCTCAATCAGTGGTTGTTAGTCACCTTAACCACCGGTGTGGGGGGTTCCTTGTTATCCATCGGTTCCGCCGCCGGTGTTGCGTTAATGGGACAGGCGCGCGGTGTGTATACCTTTTTTGCACATTTACGCTGGACCTGGGCGATCGCCCTGGGTTATGCCGCGAGCATTGCGGTGCATTTGTGGTTGAACGGGGTGTAAGTTTAGAGTTTGCCTTCTGCCTCCAACCGCTCCCATACGCTGGTTTGCCCCGCGCTCTTGTGGATGGCTTGCAATCGTTGCTGGTGCGCGGCCAGTTCATCCATATTGGGCTGAATAACGCGTAAGCCGGGCCGTTGCTTGGAGATTGGTTTAATCACGGTATCATTTTTCACTTCACCTGCATCATCGCTTTCCAAGGATAACTTCGCCTGACCACCGGTCATGGCCAGATACACATCGGCAAGGATTTCCGCATCGAGTAAGGCACCGTGCAAAGTACGTTGGGTATTATCGACGTGATAACGCTTGCACAACGCATCCAGATTATTTTTTTGCCCAGGATGTAACTGCCGCGCCAACTGCAAGGTATCGAGTACGCTGCAATGTTGCGCCAGTCCCGGCCAGTCTTGAAAAACACGGGAAAATTCAGCATCGAGAAAACCGCGATCGAATGGCGCGTTGTGAATGATCAGCTCCGCACCCCGCACATAAGCAAGCAGATCCTGCGCAATCTCCGCAAAGCGGGGTTTGTCGGCAAGAAAGGCCTTGGTCAAGCCATGCACTTCCATCGCGCCTTCGTCAATGTCGCGCTCAGGATTCAGATAATAGTGAAAACGGCTTGGGGTTAGGCGCCGGTTGAGCAATTCAATACAGCCGACTTCAATGATGCGATGACCGTCCTGTGCTTCAAGCCCCGTGGTTTCTGTATCCAAAACAATTTGTCGCATCTCAGCTGCTCCCGAGTTTCATGAGGTGCCCCGCAGTTCATCAATCCCGCGTCGTGCCAGCGCGTCGGCGAGTTCATTTTCGGTATGGCCACTGTGCCCGCGTACCCAATGCCATTCAACCTGATGCCGCCCCACCGCCGTCTCCAAGCGTTGCCAGAGATCTTGGTTTTTCACCGGTTTTTTGTCGGCGGTGCGCCAGCCCCGAAGTTTCCATTGGGCCAGCCACTGGGTAATGCCCTTTTTGACATACTCTGAATCCGTGGTCAATCGCACCTTGCACGACCGCGTGAGGGACTCCAGTGCCATGATCGCGGCCATGAGTTCCATGCGATTGTTGGTGGTGTCCGGCTGCGCACCGTATAACTGTTTTTCCTGTCCGCCAAAGCGCAACACCGCACCCCAACCGCCGGGACCCGGATTGCCGCTGCAAGCGCCATCCGTAAAGACTTCGACAACCTCACTCATCGCTTGATCCTGTATTTGTGCTGAAAAGGCTCGGCTAAGCCAGGGCGTACTATTGCTTGTGGTTGCGTGGCCCAGCGGGGGCGAATGGGGGTGAAGGTTGTCACCCGCTTACGGACAATCAATAATTTTGCCGCACCCATGCTCGGCCAGAATCGCGTTCCCAATCGCTCCCAAATACCGCATCGGCGCATTAATTTCTCGCTTTGGATCGGCGGGCGAAAAAAATAACCCTGAATGCTCAAGACGTCAAAACCGAGCAAGGCCAACCAGTCCTTCAGCCGGGTGGTACTGAGAAAGCGGGCGCACCATGGAACACGAGCCCGCCAACCTAAAACCAGGCGCCAGACATTCCAGAAACTCCAGGGATTGAACACCAGCAACACCGCCACGCCTTCCGGGATCAGAATCCGCTCCACTTCACGCAAGACGGCATGCGGGTAGTGGGAAAATTCCAAGACATGCGGTAACACCACGATATCAATACTGTCGCTCACGCAGGGTAATAAATGCGGCTGCGCCAACAAATGGGTGGGGCCCATACCCGGCTCATGCGGAGGGGGAAAATCAATCACAATGTGGTGCGAAACCCGGCTGCTGGTTAACCAGTCCACCGGGGTTAATCGACCGACTTGCAGCAAATGGTAACCAAACAAATCAGCCAGGGCCGTCTCCAACAAGGCCTGTTCCCGTTCAGCCAGCTTTTTACCTAAGGCGGTGGAGTACCAGCGCTGAAGTTCCGGCCACACTCGGTCGATATCAGGACAATGATTAAAGCGGTATTTGCGCGGCAGCCAGCTCATGGGCAGGAAGTATGCCGGATGTGGGAAAGTTAGCAAGTTCCAAGCGTTCCCCTTGACCGCTTTGCCCTTACCTCCTACCATTGCCGGACTCCAACCAGAAGAATTGAAAAATGAAATGTAACTTCCTGATTCTATGTGTGTTGTTCGCCTGTTCGGCCTGCACCACGCTTAACCCCGCAACCTCATCAACACCACGCCAACCTGACGCGACCGCTGGCACAGCGGCAACCACTGCATCGGTTGCGATTGCCACGACGCCGGAAGTAACAACAGAAAATACGACGGAGATATCCAGCAGTGACATTCCGGCCGCTGATCCATTGCTGGCCGATGAAGAAACACCGGCGGAAGATCCCGGCAATATTTGGGATCGCATACGCGCCGGGCTGGCCATGCCGGATATCGACAACGCGCGGATTGATCAACAGCTGCAATGGTTTGTGCGCAATGAAGATTATCTGGATCGGGTTGCCGAGCGTGCCGCGCCCTACATGCATTTCATCGTTGAAATACTCGAACAAGAAAAGGTGCCGCTGGAAATTGCGCTGCTGCCGATTGTTGAAAGCGCATTCCAACCCTTCGCGTATTCCCATGGCCGGGCCTCGGGCATTTGGCAGTTTATTCCGTCCACCGGAAAACTCTATGGACTCGAACAAAACTGGTGGTATGACGGTCGTCGTGATATCTACGCGTCAACCTATGCCGCGGTTAAATTATTATCGGCGCTGCGCGACGAGTTCGACGGTGACTGGTTGCTGGCCTTGGCCGCGTATAACTCAGGTAGCAACAACGTGCGACGTGCAATTCGCCTGAATAAACGCAAAGGCAAGCCGACTGATTTTTTCTCCCTGAAATTACCTAACGAAACGCGCGCCTATGTGCCAAAGCTGTTGGCATTGCAAAAGATTGTGGCCCATCCGGAAAAATACAAGATCGACTTTGATCATATTGCGGATGAACCGTTTTTTGAACGTGTCGCCATCGACTCACAGATTGATCTGGCCCTGGTTGCAAAACTGGCGGAAATAGAACTGGATACGATTTATCTGCTGAATCCCGGTTTTAACCGGTGGGCCACCTCACCCAATGGTCCCCATCATTTGCTGTTGCCGATAGAAAACGCGGACACCTTTAAAGTTAATCTCGCCAATTACCCGACCGAAAAACGTATTCAGTGGGTGCGCCATCAAGTCAGCTCCGGCGAAAACATCAAACTTATCGCCAACCAGTATCAAACGACACCTGACATCATTAAGGCGGTAAACAAGTTACACAGCACCAAGCTGCGCAATAAACAGAGCTTGATGATCCCGGTATCCAGCCAAGCCTTGGCCACCTATAAACTCAGTGCCACGCAGCGCCTGCAAGATATACAAAACACCCCGCAAAATGATGGTGTGAAAATTACGCATACGGTACGCAGCGGTGATACCTGGTGGAACATCGCCCGACGTCATCGGGTCGGTGTAAAGCAACTCGCAAAATGGAATGGTCAGGCGCCACGCGACAAGTTGGTCCCCGGTCAGGAGCTGGTCATCTGGTCCCGCCATCAGCATGCACAAACAACCGCCATGGTGGCACCGGCAGCCCTCGCACAACTCGATGACATGGTGATACCTGATCAACGGCAGATGATGCAGCGCATCGGTTATCGGGTACGGCGCGGGGATTCCCTGACGCGGATTTCCAATAAATTCAATGTCAGCGTTGATCAAGTGAAACGCTGGAATAAACTCTCCAACAAAAGCCGCTTACGCACCGGCCAACGCCTGACGTTGTATGTGGATGTCACGCAAACTTCCAGTTTATAGTTCAGCTGTTTCATCGCCATAGTGAGGCCTGTAACAAGCGTTGGGTGTAAGCATGCTGTGGCGCCGCAAACAATTCCATTGCATTCCCCTGCTCCACGACCTGACCATCCTTCATTACCAGCATGCGATGCGCCATGGCGCGGATCACATTCAGGTCATGCGTTATAAATATATAACTAATTTGGTAACGTTGCTGAAGCTGAATGAGCAGCTCCAATATCTGTTTTTGTACTGAGACATCCAACGCACTGGTGGGCTCATCCAGCATAATCAATTTAGGCTCAAGCACCAACACACGGGCGATGGCGATACGCTGCCGTTGACCACCAGAAAATTCATGCGGATAGCGCCACAACATGTCTTCCTCTAACCCTACTTCGGCCAATACCTTTAGGATACGTTGGCGATGCTCCTCGGTAGATTGTTGTGAAAAATGGATTTCCAACCCTTCACGAATGATCTGTTCCACCGTCATGCGCGGCGAAAGTGATGAAAAGGGATCTTGAAAGACAATCTGAAAATTACGCCGCAATGGGCGTATCGCGCGCATACGTAACTGTTGTAAATCATGCCCATCGAATTCGATTTTGCCCGTGCATGGCTGTAATCGCAACAAACACATCCCCAACGTGGTTTTACCCGAACCCGACTCCCCTACAATACCCAGGGTCTCACCTTGATGTAAGGTCAGCGTGACATCGTCCACAGCACGAACCTCACCCATCTGCCGTCGAAATAATCCAGCCTTAATAGGAAAGACACAGTGGAGATTGCGTGCCGTAAGCAAGCTGGTTGTTGCTTTCAATGGTGTTACCAAGCGTTGCGGTTGGCTATTCAGCAACTGCTGGGTGTAAACATGTTGGGGGTTAGTAAACAGATCATTAACCTCAGCCTCTTCTACCAGGCGGCCTTTCTGCATAACGCAAATACGATCGGCGAAGCGGCGTACCATATTGAGATCATGCGTGATCATCAATACAGCCATAGCAAATTCTTTTTGCAGCTCTTCTAAAAGCTCCAGAATCTGAGCTTGAATGGTCACATCAAGTGCAGTAGTAGGTTCGTCAGCAATCAACAGTTTTGGATTACACGCCAGGGCCATGGCAATCATGGCACGTTGGCGTTGACCACCAGAGAGCATATGCGGGAAAGCATCAAAACGTTTATGCGGATCAACAATACCGGTGCGATCAAGTAGTTCAATCATTCGCGTTCGTGCAGTATTACGATCAAGCTGTTGATGTACCATTAAGGGTTCTATTAATTGTTCACCAACGGTATAAACAGGATTTAATGATGTCATCGGTTCCTGGAAAATCATGGCAATCTCACGGCCACGCACCTGACGAACCTGTTCGTCCGCTAACTGCAGTAAATTCTGCCCATTGAAGCTGATTTGGCCGGAAGGATAGTGAACCTGTGTAGTGTCGTGGAGTTTCAATATCGACAGCGCAGTAACTGATTTTCCTGAACCAGATTCACCAACCAGTGCCAATTTTTCCCCGGCATGTATCTTGAAACTAATGTTATGCACGACCTCAATCGGTGACTTACGCCCGAAAGCGACGCTGAGATCTTGAACACACAATAAGGGTGTTTTGGATGATTCCATAGGCACGACTTAGCCTCGCCTCGTGTCCAAGGCTTCGCGTAGAGCCTCGCCGATAAATATCAACAGCATCAGAGTACCCACCAGTACACCAAATGTCGTTAACGATAGCCACCATGCTTCGATATTGGCCTTGCCCTGCGACAAAAGCTCACCAATGCTGGGAGTGCTTGGTGGTACACCCAAGCCAAGGTAATCAAGGCTAGTGAGAGCCAAAATGGCACCACTGATACGAAAGGGTAAAAAGGTAATGACCGGTGTCATACTATTCGGTAGTAAATGCCGAAACATAATCGCACGATTACTCACGCCCATGGCCTTGGCGGCGGTAACGTAATCCATGTTCCGGCCACGGAGAAATTCTGCACGCACATAATCCGCAAGACCCATCCAGCCAAATAACGATAACAAGACGATTAACAGTAAGACACTGGGTTGGAATAGCGAAGCAAAAATGATCAACAAATATAATTCCGGCATAGAACCCCATATCTCAATGAGGCGTTGCGCATAGAGGTCGAATCGCCCTCCCAAATATCCCTGCACGGCACCAGCCAGTATCCCAAACACAATTCCTATCGCTGTTAACACAAAAGCAAACAACACCGAGAGACGAAAGCCATAGATTAAACGAGCGAGTACATCGCGACCTCGATCATCGGTTCCTAGTAAATTTTCTGCCGAGGGTGGCGCTGGATTGGGTTGGCTGGCGTAATAATTGATGCTGCTGTAGTGATGCGCGTTCAAAGGATACAACGTCCAGTTGTCTCCTGCGGTGATTAGCTTGCGCACGAAGGGATCGCTGTAATCTGCCTCAGTAACAAAATCCCCGCCAAAGGTGGTTTCTGGATAATTTTTTATAAGTGGTGAGTACAATTCACCCTGATAATAAATCAACAAGGGTTTATCATTGCTGACAACCTCGGCAAACAAATTCAAAACAAACAAAATGGTGAAAAACCAGAAGCTGATATAACCGCGACGATTTGCCTTGAAGCGTTGCCATGCTCGACGTGTCGCTGGTGCTGCGAATTTATTTTTCTTACTGACCATCTGTGCCTATTTCTCCAGTGACTCAAACTGAATACGCGGATCCACCAATACATAACTGAGATCTGCGAGTAATTTTGCGATCAACCCCAAAAGAGTGAATAAATATAAAGTCCCCATGACAACCGGATAATCACGATGCAAAATGGCTTCGTAAGATAACAGACCAAGCCCATCAAGTGAGAATATTGATTCAATTAAAATACTACCCGCAAAAAAAGCACCAATAAATGCACCGGGAAATCCAGTCACTAGGGGTATCAGCGCATTACGAATAACATGTTTATAAAGCACTCTATTTTCACTTAACCCTTTGGCACGCGCAGTTAACACATATTGTTTACGGATCTCTTCAATAAAACTATTTTTAGTCAGCATGGTCATCACAGCAAAACTGCCAATAGTGAGTGAAATAACCGGTAGGGTGATATGCCAAAGATAATCCATGGTCTTGCCAAACCAGCTCAATTCTTGCCAGTTGTCCGACACCAATCCACGTAAGGGAAACACATCCCAAAAACTACCCCCGCCAAACAATACGAGTAAAAAAATGCCTAAGACAAAACCCGGTATGGCATAACCGGCAAGGATCAATGTACTAGTGAAAGTATCAAAGTGACTGCCCTCGCGTACTGCCTTACTAATTCCAAGTGGTATACAAGTCAGATAAGTTAACAAAAAAGTCCATATACCCAAGCTGATTGAGACGGGTAATTTAGAGATCACCAGATCCGTTACTGAACGTTGATAAAAATAACTCTCACCCAAATCAAAACTGAGATAGTTTTTCAACATGAGCAAAAACCGTAGATAGGCCGGTTTATCAAAGCCGTAGAGTGCATTAAGTTCTTTGAGTTTTTCCGGGTCAAGTCCTGTACCGCCACGATAAAGCTGCACAGTGCTACCACCGGCTTCACCTTGCACGGTTTGTCCCTGGATTTTATTGATCAATTGTTCGACTGGCCCGCCCGGCACAAACTGGATCACCAGAAAGGTCACCAACAAAACTCCGAGTAATGTGGGGATCATGAGCAACAAGCGTTTGAAAATATAGACGGCCATTTATGGTGACTTCCCTTTGGGTTGTACTGGCGTGGACCACCAACTCGTTAATGCCCAAGACTCTGCATCATAGTATAAAGGTAGAATTTTTGGACGACCAAATTTATCCCAATAAGCTATCCGATGCACGTTGATATACCAGTTGGGTACCAAATATTCGCCATGTAACAACACCCGATCCAGCGCACGGGTTGCTGTAATCAAGTGATGACGATCCCGCGAATACACTACCTCATCAACTAAAGAATCGATAACAGGATCTTTGATACCAATAAGATTTCGAGAACCTATTTGATCTGCTGTCTTTGAATGCCAGTAATTATATTGTTCGTTCCCAGGTGATTGGCTTTCACCATAACTCGCCACAGCCATGTCAAATTCAAATCGTTTGACACGCTCAACGTACAAGGACACATCGACTGTACGATATTTCATGTTTATGCCAAGTTTACGCAGATTGTAGGCGTACGGTCCCATAATGCGCTCAAACCCCTTTTGCGCCAAAATAAATTCAAACTCAAACACGTCGCCCTTGGTATTTTTCAACACACCATCCTCAATACGCCAGCCAGCTGCGGCGAGTAACACCATCGCTTGCTTGAGATTCTCCCGTAAGATATCCGCTGTGCCAGTGCGAGGTGGTTGCCATGTCGTCGTAAATATCTCTGGTGCTAATTGTTTCTCGTACTTCTTCAATAATTGTAGTTCCTCGCCCTGTGGCAAACCGCTGGACGCAAGCTCACTGTTACTGAAATAACTGCCACAGCGCACGTATTGATTATAAAAAAGATTACGGTTCGACCAGGAAAAATCAAAAGCCAGGGCCAGCGCCTTTCGCACCCGAATGTCTTTGAACAAATCCCGCCGAATATTAAATACAAAACCCTGCATACCCGCGTTATTACGGTGTGTTAATTCCTCGCGGCGAATCCGTTCAGAATCAAACTGCGGGCCGTTATAATCCCGTGCCCACATCTTCGAATGATTCTCCAGGACAAAATCGTATTCCCCTGCCTTTAACGCCTCTAGCCGGACGGTTTCATCCTTGTAATACTTATAAACAATGCGATCAAAATTGTGCTGACCTCGATGGGACGGTAAATCTTTTGCCCAATAATCCGGATTACGCTGAAAGGTAATATCTTTCCCTAAGTGATAATCCCCTACAACATAGGGACCGCTGGCGAGTGGTTTTACGCGGCTGAGTTTGTCAAAGGCTTCTTTTCCTACCCACTGACGTGAAAACACCGGTATCTGCGCCGCAATCAAGTGTAACTCTGGGTTCCGCTTTACAAAGGTAAAACGAACTTGTCGCGAATCCAACACTGTGGCGGCAACGATATCGGCCCAATAAAAGCGATATTGCGGATGGCCTTTATCACTCTTGAGGGTATCGAAGGAATATTTCACATCCTCCGCCAGCACCGGTGAGCCATCTGAAAACCGGGCGCGTGGATCTAAACGAAAGGTCACTGAAAGTCCGTCTGCGGCCAAGGCAATATCCTCGGCAAGATTTGCATAAAGACTATAGGGTTCATCCTGGCTCTGCACCATCAGGGATTCAAACACCAACGGCAACAACCCCTCTGCATTGACACCGCGGAGGATAAACGGGTTAAGGCTGTCGAAATTGCCAGAGCCCGATAAAGTCAGCGTCCCACCTTTGGGTGCTTCAGGATTGACATAATCGAAGTGCGTAAAATTAGCAGGATATTTGGGCGTATAGCCGAGCGCTACCGATGACGCCGCATTGACAACCGATATACCCGTACAGAGTAGTCCTGCGATAATGACCAGACGCACACTTACCATCATCAACGCAACTCCTGGTTTAGATAAGGCATATTCCGGTCTGTAACCTCACAATCTGTGAACAAGCTAACCAGTCTGGCCCTGCCTGACAGAGGAATAATCCTGGAAAAAATTCGAGTTAACATGTTTTTATATGCACTCACGCAAATAGTTGGTTTTGTTCTGTCACAGTGGCGAATATAATACGTCACGGTTCATAATACCAACGTGGTCAATATTTCAACAAGAAAGGTAAACACATGGGTTTCTTAACAAATAAGCGCGCATTGATTGTCGGTCTTGCCAGTAATCGCTCTATCGCCTGGGGAATTGCCCAAGCGATGAAACGTGAAGGTGCGGAATTGGCTTTTACCTACCAAAATGAAAAACTTCAAGATCGGGTCGAAAAAATGGCCGCCGAGTTGGGATCCGAAATCATCGTCCCCTGTGATGTCAGCAGTGACGAACAAATCGAAAAGGTGTTTGATCACCTCGATAATTATTGGGATGGCCTGGATATCATTATTCATTCCGTCGCCTTTGCCCCGCGCGAAGAGCTCGAAGGCGATTACCTGGATACGGTCACGCGCGAAGGCTTCCGCACCGCACACGAAATCAGCTCGTACAGCTTTGCCGCCCTGGCCAAGGCAGGCCGCAACATGATGGAAGGACGTAACGGCGCCCTGCTGACCTTAAGCTACCTGGGCGCGGTACGTGCGATGCCGAACTACAACGTGATGGGGCTGGCCAAGGCATCGCTGGAGGCCAATGTCCGGTATATGGCGTACAGCTTGGGCCCTGATGGTATCCGGGTTAACGCGATCTCCGCAGGCCCGATTAAAACCCTGGCGGCGGCGGGTATCACCAATTTTCGCCGCATGTTGGATGAAGTTGAACAATGCGCGCCGTTACGGCGGAATGTCTCGATTGACGATGTCGGCAATACCGCCGCCTTTCTGTGCTCCGATCTGGCAGCGGGGATTACCGGTGACGTGATCTATGTGGATTCGGGTTACCACATTGTCGGCATGCGGCCATTAGCAACACCCACGCCCGCACAACAGTAAGGTAACGAAATCACCCCCGTCTGTGACCAGATTGCGGGGTGGTGTTAATCGATTATTGTTCTTTCTTTGGTAAATTCAGCTCAATCTCGCTGTGCTTGCGCATGTACTCGGCCAACACGCGGGCATCGGTCTGACCAAGGGCACCGGCTAATTGATGCAATGCCGCCTCGCGACGGGTCTTGTCTGCCGCATCTTGACTGTCTTTCACGGCATACAGCGCAACCACCACACTGTCACCGTTGTTGAGCCGTTCCAACGCCACACTGGGTTTGCCCGCCGCGCCTGGACGTGGCAGGCGAAAACTCATGCGCCGAATTTCATCCGCCAGTGGGGTTGCGGATTTTTTATCAGCATCCGTATTCGCATTGCGACCAATCAGACCAACACGGCGCCAGGCAGAGGTTTGCTTTGCCGCGTCGGTCAGTGCGTCAGAACTTTCACCGGCAACCATACGATCATAATATTGTTTGGCTTGTGCATAAGCCGCTGCCTTGGCCTTCTCACCCCGCAAGCGCGCGTCGATGAGAGGCTTGACTTGTTCCAGTGGCATCTGTTCCGCCGGTTTATGCGCCTTGAGGCGTAATACGATGACATGATCATCGCTGAGTTTCACCACTTCACTGTTATGTCCCTGGTGCAACACGCTGTCGCCAAATGCCGCCTCAATGACCTGTGGGTTACGCCCGATTTGCGCACCACCCTGCCGAGTAAAAAAATCACTTTCTTTCAGCACAAGTTTTAATTGTTCCGCCGCCGGCTCTAATGAGTCCTGTGACTGATACGCCAGTTTGTCCAGCTTATCCGCTTGTTCATAAAACTGTTGTTCAGCACGCTGTAATTGCAGCTCGCTGCGAATCTTGTCTTTGACTTGCGCAAAGGCAGCAGTGATTTTGCCAGGCTTAATCAGGATATGCCGGGCTCGGCGTTGTTCCGGCTGGCCTTTCTTGATTTCCTCAAGTTTAATCAAATGATAGCCAAACTGGGTTTGCACCGGCTTACTGATCTCACCCGGTTTTAGTTTAAACACCGTATCTTCAAAGGGTTTCACCATCGCGCCGGGGCCAAAAAATCCCAGATCACCGCCGGACTTTGCCGAACCGGTATCCTCGGAAAACTGACCCGCCAACTTCTCAAAGGTTTCACCTTGTTTGCTGCGCCGTTCTATATCTTTAATCTTCTTTTCCGCCGCGGTAAAATCCTCTTTTGAATAAACCGCCTTGGTCTCATCATAATGTTTTATCAGATCGTCATCGCTCACCTGAATCAGCCGGGCTATATCCTGTTTATGCAGCTCAAGGTACTGCACCTTAACCAATTCCTGCGTCATGAACTCTGCGCCATGCGTGCTGTAATACGCCTGGGTTTCATCATCCGCGATCTTGATACTAGCGCTTAACTTTTCATGTGGCACCAGCAAATAACCGACATCCCGTTGTTGCTGTTCCAAACGCTGATAAGCATCCGCTTGATAAGCCACAGCAAACGTTGATTTGCCAATCGCATCGTTCAACTGCTGCAAGGAAAGATCGTAGGTATATTGTTGCTGGAAGTCTTGCTTGCTCAGCCCCATCCGTCTGAGCATGGAGGCATAGGTATCCTCGGAAAAGTGGTGTTCAACATCTTGGAATGCAGGAACTTTCGCGATCTCAGCGGATATCTGTTGCGCACCAACACGGAATCCAGCCTCATCTAATAGCTGGTGCATTAATTGTCGATCAACAAGACCATTGATGACCGTCTGCTTAAGAAGTTCTTCATTGATTAAATCAGGACGATAATTTGCGCCGAGATTTTGTTGCAGGGCACGTTGATAATTGCTAACCGCACTCTGATACTCGCGCTCTTGAATCTTCTCCCCATTCACCTTGGCCACATAATCTTTGACGGAATTCAAACTGTAACCCGTTAATACAAAGGCAGCGAGTGAGAGCATAACCAGCCCGAGAATAAACCAGGTAACAAGGCCTTTAGCGTGATTGCGGATGAGATCGAGCATGGCGTTTTACATTCTCTTTATCTGGTGCTAAACGAAAAAGGCGCGGTTCTAACGAAACAGCGCCCTAACGAGGAAAATGGCGGAGCGGACGGGACTCGAACCCGCGACCACCGACGTGACAGGCCGGTATTCTAACCAGCTGAACTACCGCTCCTAATCATATTCAATAGCGACTGGCAATCGAAACTAAAAAACAAACCTTGGGCAGGAATTGTGTTTCGGAAGCCAATCGTGTGGAGTTGGGACTCCACGTTACCAACAGAAGCTGGTGGGTGCTGTAGGGATCGAACCTACGACCCTCGCCTTGTAAGGGCGATGCTCTCCCAGCTGAGCTAAGCACCCGAAAGGCGCGCTAGTTTACGGCATCCTTCAACGCTTTTCCAGCCTTAAAACCAGGGATTTTTGCGGCTGGAATATCGATGGGCTGTCCAGTTTGCGGATTACGACCTTTGCGTGCAGCACGGTCTTTGACAGCGAACGTGCCAAAACCGACAAGTACAACCTGTTCACCTTTTGTCAAGGTAGCGGTAATTTGCTCAATTACGGTATCGACAGCACGGGTTGCAGCTGCTTTGGAAATATCCGCACTTTGCGCGACGGCATCGATGAGTTCGGTTTTATTCATGGAAGATCCCCTTTTCTGATTTGGTGGTTATTCTAGAAAAAACACCGCCTTGGTGACAAGGCGGTGTGATCGTAAAAAGTCGCTAAACTTATACCAACCACGCTACTGTGTGGTCAAGCGCAGCATTTCTCATTTAGCAACAAATATGCCCTTGACTAATGCGGACGAATCAGATTCGGCGAAGTCGCGGCGTCGGTAGTTTCCTGGTTCACCACAACCTTGGTTTCCTGTTTTGGCGGCAAGGGTTGTGGCACGCGTTGCAACGCCATTTCCAAGACTTGGTCTATCCACTTCACTGGACGGATATCCAAATCGGCTTTGACATTGTCCGGTATCTCCTTCAAGTCACGCTTGTTTTCCTCCGGAATCAACACAATCTTGATGCCTCCACGGCGCGCGGCCAACAGTTTTTCTTTAAGTCCACCAATCGGCAGTACTTCACCACGCAAGGTAATTTCGCCGGTCATCGCCACATCGGCACGTACGGGGATTCGTGTTAATACGGACACCAAGGCAGTACACATACCGATACCAGCACTTGGCCCGTCTTTGGGGATCGCGCCCTCCGGTACATGCACGTGGATATCGTTCTTTTCAAAAAAATCAGGTTCGATACCCAATACCTGCGAACGACTACGTACCACGGTCAACGCGGCTTGAATCGATTCTTTCATGACATCACCCAGTTGTCCGGTGATATTATGCTTGCCTTTACCGGGCATCACCGCCGTTTCAATCGTCAATAACTCACCACCCACTTCGGTCCAGGCAAGTCCGGTAACCTGACCGATTTGATCTTTCTCATCGGCACGGCCAAAACGGAAGCGTTGTACGCCCAGGTATTTCTCCAGGTCATCCGCCTTGACGACAACCTTTTCCAGTTGCGGGTTTAAGCTGATTTCCTTGACGACCTTACGGCAAATCTTCGCAATCTCGCGTTCAAGGTTGCGCACACCGGCTTCACGGGTGTAATAGCGCACGATATCGCGCACAGCGGGTTCCGTTATTTCGACTTCGGTATCCTTCAAACCATTATTCTTCATCTGCTTCTTAATCAAATACCGGGTAGCAATGTTGACCTTTTCATCTTCAATGTAACCGGAAAGACGGATCACTTCCATACGATCCAACAACGCGGCCGGGATATTCATGGTGTTCGAGGTTGCAACAAACATGACATCGGAGAGATCGTAATCCACTTCCAGGTAATGATCGTTGAAGGTATGATTCTGTTCAGGATCGAGCACTTCCAGTAATGCCGCCGCCGGATCACCGCGAAAATCCATGGCCATCTTGTCGATTTCATCGAGCAGGAAAAGCGGATTGCGTGTACCGACCTTCGCCAGGTTTTGGATGATCTTGCCCGGCATGGAGCCGATGTAAGTGCGACGATGGCCGCGAATTTCAGCCTCATCACGTACACCACCCAGGGCCATACGGATAAACTTACGATTGGTCGAGCGCGCAATGGACTGACCCAGTGAGGTCTTGCCCACACCCGGTGGCCCGACCAGACACAAAATCGGACCCTTGAGCTTCTTCATACGCTGTTGAACGGCAAGATATTCCAGAATGCGTTCTTTTACCTTGTCCAGCCCGTAGTGATCTTCATCCAGCACTTGTTCGGCAAAGGCAAGGTCATGATGGATCTTGGTGCGTTTGCGCCAGGGCACATTCACCAGCCAATCCAGGTAATTGCGCACGACGGTCGCCTCGGCTGACATCGGCGACATCATCTTAAGTTTATGTAACTCACTTTTGGCCTTGGTCTTGGCTTCCTTCGACATCCCGGCTTTTTCAATCTTCTTTTCCAGTTCCTCAATTTCGTTGGGCACATCATCCATATCACCAAGTTCTTTCTGAATCGCCTTCATTTGCTCATTCAGATAATACTCGCGCTGGCTCTTTTCCATCTGCCGTTTAACCCGGCCACGAATGCGTTTTTCAACTTGTAACAAATCAATCTCGGATTCCAGCACGCCCATCATGTGCTCAAAGCGTTCACGCAGGTCGGCAATCTCCAGCACTTTTTGTTTCTCATCGATCTTCAGCGACATATGCGCGGCAATGGTATCCACCAGGCGACTGGGATCATCGATATTGGATAATGAGGTAAGGATTTCAGGCGGTAACTTGCGATTGAGTTTGACGTATTGATCAAACTGCGACGTTAATGAACGCACCAGCACTTCGGATTCACGATCGGCAATGGCCTTCTCATCGACATTGACGATCTGTGCGGTAAAATAATTATCGTTTTCAATATAATTGATAACACGTGCACGCCGATTACCCTCAACCAGCACCTTCACCGTGCCATCCGGTAACTTCAGTAATTGTAAGATATTCGCAACAGTACCGATGTCGTAAAGGTCACTCGGTTTGGGATCATCTTCGGCGGCGCTGCGCTGGGCTACCAACAATATCTGTTTGTCTTGTTCCATCGCAACTTCCAATGCCTTGATGGATTTATCGCGACCGACAAACAAGGGAATCACCATGTGTGGATACACCACAACATCGCGCAGCGGTAGGATAGGAATACTGCTTAAAGGTTCGGTGACAATTTCCGATTCAGACATGATTGATTCCTATGGTTGGGTAATTCAACAGCTGACATATGGCCTGTTTCAGACCGTTTCAATTGCTGATCGGTGGCGAAATCAACGTCACCATGAGGAACCTTGGCGCTTAGCGATCGTCTGCGACGATGGCAAGTTTTTCTGTGCCCTCATAGATAAAAAGTGGTTTGCTGCTGCCGGAGATCACCGACTCATCAATGACCACTTTCTCTAAGCCCTCGGCGGAAGGCAGTTCATACATAGTATCAAGCAGGACACGTTCCAGAATTGAGCGCAAACCACGTGCGCCGGTATTGCGTTCCTTGGCCCTGCGGGCTACGGCATGCAACGCCTCGTCACGGAATTCGAGGTCAACACCCTCCATCTCAAACAATTTATGATATTGTTTGGTGATGGCATTGCGGGGTTCGGTGAGGATCTGTACCAGTGCGGTCTCATCCAACTCTTCCAGCGTCGCCACCACGGGTAAACGACCAACAAATTCTGGAATCAGTCCGAACTTGATCAAATCTTCAGGTTCTACGGTATGTAACAGTTCATTAATGTGCTTGTCATTCTTGCTGCGCACCTCGGCGACAAAACCGATTCCACCTTTTTCTGAACGATTACGAATGATTTTTTCCAAGCCGGAGAACGCACCACCGCAAATAAACAGGATATTGGAGGTATCCACTTGCAGGAATTCCTGCTGTGGATGTTTACGACCACCTTGAGGCGGTACCGAGGCGATGGTGCCCTCGATCAACTTCAATAAGGCTTGTTGTACGCCTTCACCGGATACATCACGGGTAATCGAGGGATTTTCGGACTTGCGTGAAATCTTGTCTATTTCATCGATATAGACGATCCCGGTCTGGGCCTTCTCGACATCATATTCGCACTTTTGCAATAATTTCTGAATGATATTTTCAACGTCTTCGCCCACATAACCCGCTTCTGTTAATGTCGTGGCGTCAGCGATGGTAAACGGCACGTTCAGTAAACGCGCCAAGGTTTCTGCCAGTAGGGTCTTGCCGCTACCGGTGGGACCAATGAGCAGGATATTACTCTTGGATAATTCGATGTCATCTTTGCGCTGCGTGGTTTCCAGGCGCTTGTAGTGGTTATACACCGCAACCGACAATACTTTTTTTGCCTGCACCTGCCCAATGACATATTCATCAAGGATGGCATTGATCTCATGCGGCGTGGGGAGTTTCTTGCCCGATGCGGAGGCGGACTGCTCCTGCACTTCTTCGCGAATGATGTCATTACATAACTCAACGCATTCATCACAAATGAATACGGACGGACCGGCGATTAACTTGCGTACTTCATGCTGGCTCTTGCCACAGAAAGAACAATACAGCAATTTGCCGCCTTCACCTGAACTCTGTTTGTTGTCAGCCATTCTTTTTACCTCGTGATTAACCGACCTACATGTCACACCATGCCTCTAAATGATCGGTTTTTCAAGTCCTCCTTAGTACTAGTCCAAGCATAGCCAACTATCCACCCTACAAAACCTGACTTGGTGACTATTTATCTTTTTTATCCGTCGGAATACGTTTTGTCAGGACTTGATCCACCAAGCCATATTTGACGGATTCTTCAGCACTCATAAAGAAATCGCGGTCCGTGTCTTGTGAGATCCGTTCCATCGGCTGTCCGGTGTGATGCGACAATACCGAATTTAACCGCTCACGAATTTGCAGAATTTCACGCGCATGAATCTCAATATCCGAAGCCTGACCCTGAAAACCGCCCAATGGCTGATGGATCATGGTGCGGGAATGCGGCAAACAGTAGCGTTTGCCTTTGGCGCCCGCGGTCAATAACAGCGCACCCATGCTCGCCGCCTGGCCGATACACATCGTACTCACATCAGGCTTGATAAATTGCATGGTGTCGTAAATCGACATCCCGGAGGTCACTGAACCGCCCGGGGAATTGATGTACAAATGAATGTCCTTGTCCGGGTTTTCCGATTCCAGGAACAATAACTGCGCAACAATCAAGTTGGCCATGTGGTCCTCAATCGGACCCACGATGAAAATCACCCTCTCCTTGAGCAACCGTGAATAAATGTCATAGGCACGCTCGCCACGCGCGGTTTGTTCAACCACCATGGGCACCAGCTGGTTATGAATTGTGTTTGGCCATTCCATCGTACTGTTTCTATCGGTCACGGTTGATCTTCCTTTAAAGATTTAATGGCAATTGCACGTTGCCGGTCATTTCTGTTTGTTCATTATCTCGCTAAAAGTCATGGTTTTATCGACGACTTTGGCCTGTGAAAGCACCCAGGCAACCACCTGTTCCTCAAGCACCAGTGACTCAACCTCATTCAACCGCTGCTTGTCCCCATAATACCATGCCACCACTTCCTGCGGCCGCTCATAGGGGGCTGCGATAGCGTCAACTTTGGCCCGCACGCGGCTGGCCTCGGCCTGGATTCCTTGCTGTTTGATAATCTCAGCAAGAATCAAACCAAGTCCCACACGGCGTTTGGCTTGTTCGGTAAAAACCGCGGGGCTCAATTTTACTTGATCTTGGGGCATACCCTGGCGGATTAAATTGTTTGCCATCTGTTCCGACAACTGTTTTGATTCGTCTTCGATCAGGGCGTTGGGTATGTCCAGCGGATTGGCCTGGAATAATGCATCCATCACCGTTTGTTTGATTTTAGCTTGCACGGCGATATCGAGTTCACGCTGCATGTTTTGCCGAATTTCCTCGCGCATTTTCTCAACACTGCTGTCGGCCATACCCAGCCGTGTTGCCAGTTCAGCATCGTCTTTGGGCGGCACCGACTCTTCCACTGCTATCACCCGTACCTGAAATGTGGCGGGCTTACCGGCCAATTCTTTGGCGTGATAGTTTTCCGGGAAATGCAGTGCCAGTTCTTTTTCCTCATTCGCCTGCATGGCGATCAGGCCTTCTTCAAATCCCTTGATCATGCGGCCCTTACCAATTTCCACCGGGTAGGCTTTGCCTTGACCACCGGCAATGGGTTTACCTTCGCTCATGCCGTTAAAATCCATGACCACGCGATCGCCTTCTTGTGCCGCACGTGCAACAGTTTCCCAGGTATGGTGTTGTTGACGAATCGTCTCGATCATGGTGTTGAGGTCTTGATCATTAATGCTGACCAGCGGCCTTTCCACTGTCACAGCCTCACATTTAACCGCGGCCAGTTCAGGGTAGACCTCAAACGTGGCAACATACGTCAGGCCCTCGCCGGGCTTGATGGTTTTGGTTTCGATATTGGGATAACTGGCAGGTCGTAATTTTTCTTTCTGCACCGCTTCTAAATAACTCGATTGCACGACATCGCCGATGACTTCTTGACGGACTTGCAGACCATACTGCTGTTGCACAATCTGAAATGGCACTTTACCGGCACGAAAGCCGTTCATTTTGACCGTCTGTGACAGCTTCTTGAGACGCTGCTGTACCGCCTCATTAATCCGGGCGTCATCAACGGTGATGGTCAATCGACGTTCTAACGCGCCCGTCGCTTCTACAGAAACTTGCATACAAATACCTCACTAACAGATTGAATATTATCTAATTAATAAACGTTTGGCGAACGTCGATTAATGGTGCGAAAGGAGAGACTCGAACTCTCACGGGTTACCCCACTGGAACCTAAATCCAGCGCGTCTACCAATTCCGCCACATTCGCGGAACAACAACGGGGGCGATTATACAGGGAGTTACCGACACGGTCTAAATAAACTCGGGAAGATGGTGGGTCGTGTAGGGGTCGAACCTACGACCAAGAGATTAAGAGTCTCCTGCTCTACCAGCTGAGCTAACGACCCATGAACCGTCTGTCGATCCGAAAGGGCCGCTATTCTAACCCAACCGTGATAAAAAGAAACAGCGGCCATTCACGGCAGTTCGTCAATCCCTAACAGCCTGTTGAAAAACGTGATCAGGGGATGCAGCACAAGGCGGAAACGGACGAAAAAGCGCACGAGCGCAGGGATGCGCGAAGGTACGAATCCAGGGAGGGATTCGGTAGACTGCGTCGGGAACGAGCAGTCGAGAGCAATGCAGGAGCAATTGCCGAGTTTACACGAAGTAAATGAGCAGTTTGAGTTCGTTTCCAACGCCGCGATGCGCCCCTCAGCGCATTTTTCAACAGGCTGCTAAACTGATTGGCGCATAGAAAATATCAGGGAGAGCTGGGCAGGGATAAATGGGGTGGCTGATGGGGTTCGAACCCACGACAACCGGAATCACAATCCGGGACTCTAACCAGCTGAGCTACAGCCACCATTAAACAAGTTACCCGTAACTTGTTCCTTGTTACGGGCAATCATCATTTTTTCGTCGGACCTCGTCCCTGGTCACTGAAATTTTATGGTGTCCCGGGAGGGGATCGAACCCCCGACCTAGAGCTTAGAAGGCTCTTGCTCTATCCAACTGAGCTACCGGGACCATTATCCCCGGACACCAAGTGCCTCGCTCTGCCCACCACTGAGGACTTGATATTTGGTCGGGGTAGAGGGATTTGAACCCCCGACAACCTGCGCCCAAGGCAGGTGCGCTACCAGGCTGCGCTATACCCCGAATGTTACACCGTCACCCGCTCAAGGCAAGTGAAGGCGGGCGATGATACGCGTCCTGGGAAAACCGGTCAATTAGTTCCGGGCACAACTGGCTTGGCGGAATCAGCTTGGCATGCGATCATGCGCCCCTTTCAATCAACCGACGATGCTGACGACTTCGATGACAGCCCAACTTCTTGATGGTAAAGCCATTGCGGCCCAACGCCGCAGTGAAATAAAAAAACGTGTGGCCACGCTGATCCAAGATGGTCAGCGCGTCCCAGGTTTGGCCGTGGTGCTGGTTGGTCACGACCCAGCCTCCGAGGTCTATGTGCGCAACAAACGCAAGGCCTGTGAAGAAGTCGGCATATTGTCACAAGCCTATGATCTCCCGGTGACCACCACACAAGCGACATTGCTGGAGTTGTTGACCCGCCTCAACCAAGACACCCGCATCGATGGCATCTTGGTGCAACTACCCTTGCCCGATCACATCAACACGCAGGCGGTCATTGAACACATCCGGCCGGACAAGGATGTCGATGGCTTCCATCCGTACAACATGGGCCGCTTAGCGATCCGCATGCCCGTGCTACGGCCGTGTACACCGTATGGCGTGATGACTTTATTGGCACACACCGGTATCGTGCTGCGCGGCAAGGAGGCGGTAGTGGTCGGTGCTTCTAACCATGTCGGTAGGCCGATGGCATTGGAATTATTGCTGGGGGGGGCGACGGTGACGATGTGCCATAGTGCAACGCGGGATCTGCAAGGGCATGTTGAGCGCGCCGATGTCGTCGTGGTGGCAGTGGGCAAACCCGCCGTAATCCCGGGTGCATGGATTAAGTGCGGGGCGATCGTGATTGATGTTGGGATCAATCGCAACAATGCTGGCAGCTTGGTCGGTGATGTGGAGTTTGCTGCCGCGTGTCAACGCGCCAGTTGGATAACACCGGTGCCCGGCGGTGTCGGACCGATGACCATCGCCACCTTAATGGAAAACACCCTGCTTGCGTGGAAACAGCACCCATAACAGTTTTAGCTGCGGATGTTACTGTGGCTGTAAATATTTCCCGGCCTTGTCCTCTAACCCTTTAAAGCAGGTCAGATAAGGGTCCTTTTGCATTGGTTTATCCTTACCCTGTGTTGCCTGATCGATCTGATCTTCATCTAAATTTAACAGTATCTCTTCGCCGCGTTCACAACGCTCATAAATCCGCGCGCCGGAGGCATCATAGCTACGAAAGGCATGGAGGTCGCCATTATAGGCATGTAATGAGATCAAGGTTTGCATCGGGGAACGGTGGGAAAACGGCAGATACGTGGCGGAATAGTCGCGCAACACACGGCCCTGTCCATCGCGAATGTATACCTCAATCGAATGCAATTGATCTGGTTGATCGCGCACCCATTGCACAAGACTGAGCAACTGACCATTTTCCGCATCAAAGTAGGATTCTTCGAGATAGTGATCCGGGAGATTGGCATAACCGCCCGTCCGTGTTTTTTTATTCACTTTGCGGTTGGCAATCAGTGCGGTGTGCAATTTCAATATATTCTGGGTAAATTCGTTCCAGGCACGAGCCCTTGGCTTCTCTTGTTTCGAATCCGGCGCGGCAATAGTCAGCGTCGTACTCAGTGACAAGATCAGCATAGATAGCAGCATTCGGTTTGGTTTCATCGCAATTCCTGTCATCGCTATCCCATTAAAAACTATTCTACCCAATTACATTTCGCACTGCGCAGGTGATTCAGCGGATTATTTACGTCGCCAGGTTGTACCCTGTGGCCCATCTTCCAGCACAACACCTTTGTCCTCCAATTCATACCGGATACGATCGGCCTCGGCAAAATTCTTGGTTTTGCGTGCAGCCAACCGTTGCGCAATAAGATCATGAATTGCATCCTCAGACAACATCTCGCTCGTCCCGCTTTGTAAAAAATGCGTGGGATCAGCCTGTAACAAACCCAATAAACCTGCCAATGATTTAAGCTCCCCGGCATACATCGCGGCCATGAGCGGATCACTTTGCCGGTAACGATTCACCGCATGTGCCAAGTCAAACAATATTGCCAAGGCCTCGGGCGTGGCAAAATCATCTTCCAGCGCGGCACTAAAGCGTTGCCGGTAAGAGACATCCGTCACTGAATTCACCGGTGTCATATCACGTAAGGCCATGTACAGCGCGGTTAATGCGCTACGGGCACTGTCGAGGTGTTGGTCAGAATAATTTAACGGGCTGCGATAGTGGCTGGTCAGAATAAAATAACGCACCACCTCGGGCTCATAACGCTTGAGTACCTCACGAATAGTGAAAAAATTACCCAGTGACTTGGACATCTTTTCATTATCGACGCGCACAAAACCGTTATGCATCCAGATATTTACAAACTTGGCATCGGTTGCCGCGCAGCTCTGCGCAATTTCATTTTCATGATGCGGAAACTGCAAATCCATGCCGCCGCCGTGAATATCAAAGTGATCACCCAGGCAATGCGTGGCCATCGCGGAACATTCAATATGCCAGCCGGGCCGACCCGCTCCCCACGGTGAATCCCAACTGGGTTCGCCGGGTTTGGCGGGTTTCCATAACACAAAATCCAGTGGATCATCCTTTGCCTCATCGATGGCGACACGTTCACCGGCACGCAAATCCTCAAGATGCCGACCGGATAATTTACCATACGGCGCAAAGCGGCTGACGTCGTAATACACGTCGCCGTTACCGGCGCGGTAGGCATAACCGTTCTTTTCCAGTGTCGCAATCATGTCGATGATTTGGGTGATGTACTGTGTTGCGCGTGGCTCCGCATTGGGCGCGAGAATACCCAATTGCGCTGAGTCCTCATGCATGGCATCGATAAAGCGGGCAGTCAGCGCGTCAATGGATTCGTGATTCTGATTGGCGCGTGCGATGATTTTGTCATCAATATCGGTA